>FUFK010039807.1_pt1 | contig 16794 bp, 16 predicted proteins | sample 1021851 | NCBI WGS metagenome assembly FUFK01 (sample SAMEA51879418, study PRJEB19060) | metagenome | reverse complement strand
AGGGTAGTGGAAGGAGATTATATACAGATGAAAATCCAAAAGATACGGTCAGCATTAAGTTCGCAACTCCAACAGATGCGAGAAAAACTGTGGCTAAAGTTAAAAGAATTAAAAAACCTTTTGCAAGAAAGATACAAATTCTCACAGTCCTTGAGCAGAGGGCGAAAGTCGCAGGAAAAAGGCAACAAGCCGAAATCGCCAAGAAAGGCAAAGAAGCAATAAGAAAGAAACATGGCACTCAAAAAAAGTCAAAGAAGCCTTAGAGCTTGGACTAAACAAAAGTGGAGAACTAAAAGTGGTAAGAAGTCTTCAAAAACTGGAGAACGTTACTTACCTGAAAAAGCAATCAAAGCTTTATCTGCTGAAGAGTATGCAGCAACTTCAAGAAAAAAACGAAAAGATACAGCAAAGGGTAAACAACATTCAAAGCAACCTAAAAAAACTGCAAGAAAAGTTCGCAAGTATCGAAGAGTTAAATAATGTTTAGACCTGATAATTATATAAGAAGAACATCTTCAACTGTTCCGTTTGGCTATGAATTAGATAAACACTTTGAAGGTTATTTAAAACCTATTGAAACTGAATTACAAATGTTAAACGAAGTAGCTGAAGCAGTTAATGATGGTCAAATAAGTCTTGGTGTAGGTGTAGATTGGCTTGAAGCTGAAACTGGTAGAAGAATGTCAAGACCCGGATTAAAAAAATACGTAGATAAAACATATGGAAGATTGGAAAAAAAATCCTGAAAATTACTTGACAAACTCTGATGGGAGCTATATACTAAAGAAAGATGGTACTCCTAGAAGAAAACCGGGTAGACCAAAGAACAGTGAACTTTCTGATATTAAGTTAGCTTTACAGGCTAAAAAGAAATTAGATAAGAAGAATCAGAAAGTTAAAAAGCTAACACGAAGTTTAGCTAGAGTCAAGAAAGAGCTTGACAACGAAGAAAAAGTTTTAACATCTAATGTTTTAACAGAGTCAGAAACTAAAACATTACCTGACCAAATACAAAAACATTTAGATGAAACAGGTTCTCATGTGGCTTTCATGCCTAATGAAGGACCTCAAACAGATTTTTTAGCTGCTTCTGAAAAAGATGTATTATACGGTGGAGCAGCCGGTGGTGGAAAAAGCTTTGCAATGCTTATAGACCCACTGAGATATTGTCACTTCGCAGAGCATAGAGCTTTGATATTAAGAAGGTCAATGCCGGAACTAAGAGAGATTATTGATAAATCTCGGGAACTGTACCCTAAAGCATTTAAAGGTGCTAAGTTTAAAGAAGTTGAAAAACTTTGGCAGTTTCCAAGTGGTGCTAAGATTGAGTTTGGATTCTTAGAACGTGATGCAGATGTGTATCGTTATCAAGGACAAGCATATAGTTGGATTGGCTTTGATGAGATTACACACTTACCAACTGAATTCGGTTGGAACTATTTAGCTTCACGTTTAAGAACTACGAATCCTGAACTACCAACTTATTTAAGATGCACTGCTAACCCGGGTGGTGTTGGTGCACACTGGGTTAAAAAGAGATATATAGAACCATCTCCTGAAAATAAAACCTTTCAGGGTAAAGATGGTCTAACAAGAAAGTTTATACCAGCAAGATTACAGGACAATCCTTTTCTTGCTGAAGATGGTGAATATGAAAGAATGCTGGAGTCCCTACCAGCTATCCAACGAAAACAATTGTTGGAAGGTAATTGGGACATTTCAGAAGGAGCAGCATTCGCAGAGTTTGATAAGTCAGTACATGTTATACCTCCATTCGATGTTCCGAGTTGGTGGGAAAGATTAAAAGGTATTGACTACGGTTACGCTTCTGAAAGTTGTTGTTTGTGGGCTGCTATAGACCCTGAAGATAAGACCCTCATTATATATAGAGAATTATACAAAAAAGGTCTTACAGGCGATGCACTCGCAGACACTTTGACAGAAATGGAAGCTGATGAAATCAAGTCTATATTAGGTGTACTTGATACAGCAGCATGGGCTAGGACAGGTTATACAGGTCCTACCATAGGTGAAATGTTAGCTCTAAAAGGACATAAACTTAAAAGAGCTGACAAAAATCGAATTGCTGGTAAAGTTCAAATACATGAATATTTAAGACCTGATAGAGAAACAGGTAGACCAAGATTGCAAATCTTTAATACGTGTACAAATTTGATTAAAGAATTACAAAGTTTACCTCTAGCGAAAAGTAATCCCGAAGATGTGGATACTCATTCGCAAGACCATGCTTATGATGCATTACGGTATATGATTATGAGCAGACCTAGATTGGACCATCCTCATGATAGGATGTTAAGAATTAAGCAGGATATATACCGACCTGCTGATTCTACATTTGGTTATTAAAATATATGGCAGACAACGAGAATACATTTTTAAACGCTGATAACATTTATGAAGAAGTTGAAGGCGAAGCAGGAAAAAATTTATCTTTAGAACTAGAACAACAAACCAATCTTGTTGGAATAGTAAAAGATAGGTTTTATTCAGCAGAAGATAAAAGAAATCTTGATGAAGCTCGTTGGTTAAAAGCCTATGAAAACTATAGAGGTTTATATAGTAAATCTCTTAAATTTAGAGATTCTGAAAAATCTCGTATCTTTGTAAAGGTTACTAAAACAAAAGTCCTTGCTGCCTTTGGACAACTTGTTGATGTTATCTTTGGAACAGGTAAGTTTCCTATCGGTATACAAGAAACTAAAGTACCTGAAGGTGAAGTAGAACATGCTCACCTAGATATAAATAATCCACAACCCGGCATCGAAACATCTATTCCTGATAATATTGGTAATAGATTAGAAGATGAACCTCAAGGCGATAACATTTATGATGTCGGCTATGAAGGTGATGGTAAAGTTTTAAAACCGGGAGCAACTCTTCAAAAAGGTGTTTTTAGTGAGTCAATTGAAAACCAAGTTGAAGATTTATTAGTTGAAGGATTAAATCCAAATCCACAAGCTTTAGAATTATCTCCAGCTCAAAAAGCTGCAAGAAGAATGGAAAAGCTTATTCATGACCAAATTGATGAATCCAAAGGTTCATCTGAAATTAGAAATGCTCTTTTAGAATCTGCTTTGTTAGGCACAGGGATTGTAAAAGGTCCTTTCAATTTTAATAAAAAATTAAATAATTGGAACATGGGTGAAGATGGTACAAGAACTTATAATCCTTTAGAAGTCAGAGTACCTAGAATAGAATTTGTAAGCTGTTGGGATTTCTTTCCTGACCCATCAGCTACTAACATTGAAGAATGTGAATATGTAGTTCATCGTCATAAGATGAATAAGTCACAACTAAGGCAGCTTCGTAATATGCCATATTTTAACGAAGATGCTATTCGTGATGCTTTAATGGATGGAGCAAACTACGAAGAAAAAGATTATGAGCTAAGTTTAAAAGATGATGCTCGTACTGATGATAGTTATCAATCACACTTTGAAGTTCTTGAATACTGGGGAATNATGGATGCNGANTATGCANGNGAAGTTGGTATAGANTTANNNGANGAGTATTGATGATTTAGATGAAGTACAAATNAATGCATGGNTNTGTGGNNNTANATTACTNAGAGCNGTAATTAATCCATTTACTCCATACAGAATACCNTATCATGCTTTNCCATACGAAAGAAATCCNTATAACTTNTTTGGTATTGGTNTAGCAGAAAANATGGATGATNNNCANCANATTATGAANGGTCATGCAAGAATGGCTATTGATAATNTAGCNATGNCAGGTTCGTTAGTNTTTGATGTNGANGANTCNGCTTTAGTNGGTGGACANNNNATGGAAATATATCCGGGNAAAATATTTAGAAGACAAGCNGGNATGCCNGGACAAGCNATACANGGNTTAAAGTTTCCNAANACNNCANCTGANAANNTNATGATGTTTGACAAGTTTAGACAACTTGCAGANGANCAAACNGGNATACCANNTTANTCACANGGNCANACNGGTGTTCAAAGTATGACAAGGACTGCTTCAGGTATGTCTATGTTACTNGGAGCATCNAGTNTNAATATNAAAACNGTTGTNAANAANCTTGATGACTTTTTATTAANACCNNTNGGAGANTCNTNNTTTCAATGGAACATGCAGTTCTTNGAAGNTGANNTAGATGTNAAAGGAGATTTAGAAGTTAAAGCTACNGGTACAAATAGCTTNATGCAAAAAGAAGTNNGNNNTCAAAGANTNACNATGTTCTTACAAACTGCACAAAGTCCAGCTATTGCACCATTTGTTAAGATTTCTAAACTTGTTAGTGAACTAGCCTATAGCTTAGATTTAGACCCTGATGAAATACTCAATGACCCTGAAGAAGCAGCTATCATGGCACAAATAATAGGAATGCAAAATGCTGGACAAACAATTGGCGAAGAAGCTCAACCCGATAGTCAACAACCCGGAGGTATGGGAAGCCTTGCTGGAACACCTGCACAACCTCAAGACCTTGGACCTACAGGCACTGGTGGTGGCAACATCGGAATCGGAAATGTACCGGTTGCAGGGGAAAGTCAATTCAGTGGTACGATTGGAGCAGCTACCGGAGCAAGTTAAGGAAGCAATAAACAGAAAGGAAGAATTATGAGTATGTTAAGTAAACCTGATTATATCGACATAGACGGTGATGGTAATAAAACTGAACCTATGAAAGAGGCTGCTAAAGATGCTAAAAAAAGAGATGGCATGGCTGTAGGAGGTCTTAGTAAACTTTTATTAAGAACTTTAATTTCTAAATATAATATTAGTATTCCAAAAGGAAAAAAACCAACTATTCAAGATGCTAAAGACAGATTAAAAACCTTAAAACAAAATTTAAAAGAATTAAAAGACANAACACCTGATGATAGTAGAATGGATGAAATAGACATATTAGAAGGAGAAATAGGAAGTTTAGAAGCAGACATTATAAAAGTAGAAACAGGTGTTGCTGATGATTTAAGTGTTAGAGGAATGATGGCTTATGGAGGTAAACCTGACGAAAGACTTCAATACGGTATTGGTGGAATGTTAAAAAAACTTATGTTAAAAGTAAAAGCTAATCAAGGTTTAGAAATGCTTGAAAAGCCTGAAAAAGAAGAAGAATATACACCTAGTCCAGTTACTCTTATGATGCAAGAAGGTGGAAATGTAGACTCACAAATGTCTAAGCTCATGGAAACAGAGCAACAACCTCCAATGGAATCTGACGAAGAAATGGAGGACAACTATATAGATTTTATACTTGACGAAGCATTATCAGAAGAAGAAGAAGATATGCTAATGTCAAAACTTGAACAAGATGAGCAACTATCTATGCTATTTGATAAAGTTATAGAAGTTGCTTCGGAATTTGCTGGGTCAGGACCTGTTGATGGTCCCGGTTCAGGAATCTCTGATTCGATACCTGCAAGGTTATCGGATGGGGAATTTGTCTTTACTGCAAAAGCTGTAAAAGAACTTGGTTCTGATAATTTGATGGACCTAATGAAAACTGCTGAAATGGAAGCAGACGAAAGACAAAATATGGCTAATGGTGGTCAGATGGAAGAAGAAGAAACTGTTACACTGGAATCTGAAAATGAACCAGTTAGACAGGACATACGAGTTACTAAAGAAACTCTTGGACCTCAAGCAACTGTGCAAGAGGAAGAAGATTTAGTTGGTGATGAAATTAAAAAACGTATGATGGACCCTTCAACTCAATCTAGATACGTCAGAAGCTAAAACAAGGCGATAGGGCTACCTTATGTCATAAGCACCCTATCATTTTATAAACCGAAAGGCTACCTTTACAAGACAAGCCCTGCAAGTGCACAAGCAGCTACCTTGTTAAACGAAGCCCTGAGTAGGAGAAAAGAATATGACTACTGAAATACAAGAGGAAAAAGCCAATCCTTACAATAAAAATAAATCATGGCACCAAGGAATAGAAGAACGTGACAATGCAGATGGACTGTTTTTTGCAGAACCCGTTGAAAACACAGAACCTGTTTCTGATAAACCTGTAGAACAGGAAGTAACTAAGGATGAACCTTATAAACGACCTGACTACAAGAAACGTTACGATGACTTGAAAAAGCATTATGACTCTAAACTTAATGAGTTTAAAAGTAGAGAACAAGAGTTAATAGATGAAGCTGCTAAAAACAGACCAACCTATAAAGCTCCTAAATCTGCTGAAGAACTCGAACAGTTTGCTAAAGAGTATCCTGATGTTTACGAAGTTGTAGAAACTGTTTCTCACCTCCAAGCTGAAGAAAAAACTAAAGTTTTGGAAGAAAGGTTAGAAAGACTACAACAACGTGAAGAAGAGTTGCTTCGTAAAAATGCTGAAAAGCGATTGTTAGAAAACCATCCTGATTTTGAAGATATTAGAAACAGTGATGATTTTCATGGTTGGGCAAAAGAACAGCCACAGTCTATCCAAGATTGGATATACAAAAATGCTGACGATGCTGACCTAGCTTCAAGAGCTTTAGATTTATTTAAGCGTGATATTGGTATGGACTCTAAAACTAAGAAGTCAAATTCTAAGAAGTCTAAAACTTCTGCTGCTGATATGGTATCGACTAAAACAACAACAGTTGAACCAAAGCAAGAGAAAGTTTGGACTGAAAAGGAGATTGCTAAAATGTCTATGGATGAGTTCGATAAGTTTGAAAAAGAAATAAGTCAAGCTATGTCCGAAGGCAGAATTAGCAAATAATTATTAATTTTAACTTATAAGGAGTAAGTATAATGGCTCAATTTTTTGAACCTTCGCCGGATACCGGTGCTAACTTTGCAAACTCCGTAAGTGGACAAACTAATAGTTTCTTCCTACCTTCGATTTATTCTAAAAAGGTTTTAAACTTTTTCAGAAAATCTTCGGTTGTAGAAGGAATTACTAACACCGACTATGCCGGTGAAATATCCTCTTTCGGAGATTCTGTAAAGATTATTAAAGAACCTGTTATCTCTGTGTCAGATTACACAAGAGGTAGCGATACAACAGCAACTAAGCTAACAGACGAAGAAACTACTCTCGTTGTTGATAGTGCAAAAGCTTTCAAATTCATCGTAGATGATATTGAAACTAAAATGTCACACGTTAACTTTAAAGAAGTAGCTTCTAGTTCTGCTGCATATGCATTGAAAGATTCATATGATGCTGCTGTATTAGCAACTATGTTTAGTGGTGTTTCAAGTTCATCACCTGACCATGTGTTAGGTAGTGACAACACTACTGATTTAGCTGCTGGGACATTTGACGGAACAGGTAACCTTGATATAGGTTTCGGTTCCAGTGAGCATGACCCAATTGATGTTATGGCTAGAATGGCAAGACTATTAGACGAGCAAAACGTACCTGAAGAAGGTCGTTGGTTTGTTGCAAGTCCTGACTTCTACGAGCAACTAGGTCAAGCTTCTTCTAAATTACTTTCTGTGGACTTTAACGCTGGTCAAGGTTCAATCAGAAATGGTTTAGTATCAAGTGGAAAACTAAGAGGATTTGATATGTACAAATCTAACAACATTGCTGCAACATCTAATGCTGCTGGTAAATGTTTAGCTGGTCATATCTCATCTACTGCTACTGCTCAAACTATCATTTCAACTGAGGTTCTTCGTGACCCTTCAAGTTTTGGTGATATCGTTAGAGGTCTTCATGTCTACGGTGCGAAAGTACTTAGAGGTGAAGCTTTAGTATCAGCTTTCTACGGTATTGACTAAGTGTCAATCGGGGGAGTCTTCGGACTCCTCCACTTTTTAAGGAGATAAAATGGAAAAACAAGAAGGTAAGCAAAGACAACCAAGTGGAAACATTTCTAACTATAACTCTATTGAAGAAAAAGTTGAGAAGTGTAGAGAAATGGCAGGATACAATGAAAGTTTAAAGCCTAGCTATTACCGTGAACTTAATAAAGAAGACAGGAGATAATTATGTACGGAATGGACAAAAAGAAAAAGAAAAGAGGTGGAATGTCTAAAGGTGGTGATGCTCGTCAACCAATGATGTATGGTGAAATGCCTAAAAGAAAAAAAGCTAATATGGGTCGTTTAATGTACAACGAAGGTGGAATGTACTCACATGGCGAAATGCCTAAAGCAAACCCTAATTAATCATGGGTAAAGGTGTAAAACACTATAAAAGAGATGGAACTGAATGGAAAGGTAATATGCACAAAATGCCTAATGGTCAGTTACATACAAATAAAACTCATACCAAAACAAGTGTAAGACTTTTTCATTTTGGTGAGCTAAGTAAAACTGCAAAGAAAAAAGCTAAAGGCAAAAAATAATGGCTACAACATATCTTGACATAACTAACGAAGTTCTTAGAGAACTCAACGAAATACCTCTAACTTCAGCAAACTTTTCAAGTGCAACTGGACTTCAACAGTTTGTTAAAGATTCTGTTAATAAAGCTATTTATGATATAGCAAATCAAGAACCACAATTACCTTTTTTTGCTACAGGTGAAAGTGGAGCTACAGACCCTTTCTATGGAAATGTTACAGTTGCAACAGTAGCTGGAACTAGATGGTATGAGTTAAAAGCAGCTAGTTCTAGTGTGGCTGATGACTATGCTTCAGTAGATTGGGATGATTTTTATATTACAACAATTAATGTATCAGGCGAATCAGCTCCATATGTTTCACGTGGATTAAGATTTTTAAATCTAGCAGACTGGAAAAGATATTATAGAGATTCTGAAAACGCAGATGATGCAGATACACAGGCATATGGTGAGCCTAAATTTGTAATTAAATCACCTGATAGTAGGAAATTTGGACTAAGTCCTATTCCGGATAAAGTTTATAATGTGCATTTTTATGCATTTGATAGACCAACTAAACTTACTGCACATGGGGACACAATAGTTTTTCCTGAACAACATAGTAATGTTATTACTTCAAGAGTTCGTTATTATGTTTGGCAGTTTAAAGAAAGTCCACAACAAGCTGCTTTTGCTTTAGATGATTATAAAAAAGCTATGAAATATATGAAATCTAGTTTAATTAATCCAACACCTAAAGCAATGACAGATGATAGAAGATATTTTTAAACTATGGCAAGAGCACAACCGTACACTGTAGCTTGTCAGGGTGGGTTAGTAACAGCTTCAAATCAGATAGATTTACTAAGAACTCCCGGAGTAGCTACAGAACTTTTAAACTTTGAATCATCTATTGAAGGTGGTTACAGACGTATTAATGGTTTTTCAAAGTTAGGGGGTAGTAGTGCAGTACAACCCACAGGAGGTACAGATACTTTTTTAGGAGTTATACCTTACGCTGATGGAGTTGTTGTTTGTATAAGTGATGATATTTATTTTACTCAAGATGGTACAAGTTACTTACAAATAAATAGAAGTAGTGTATCAGGTAGTGGAGATAATTATACAGCTTTTACAGGTAGAAGTGTTTTAAATAGAACTTCACAAGGTCAAATAAGTTTTGCACTATTTGAAGGTGCTACATTTGATTATGGTTTATTGGTTATTTGTGATGGAGCTAACAAGCCTTACTTTTTTAGAATGGAAGGCACAGGTTCTAATATTAATACTAGAACATATTTTAGTGGTGAAATAACTGTTACCGGCACAAAGTTTGCTACACATGGAACTATCCATGATAAACATTTAGTTGTTGCTGGTGTCGAAGATAATTTAAATAGTATATTTTATAGTGGCACACTAGACCCAACAGACTTTACAAGCACAGGGTCAGGCTCAATAACTCTTGAAGACCAAGTAGTAGGTATAAGAAGTTTCCGTAACGAACTATTTATATTTTGTCAGAATAGTATTTTTAAGCTACAAGATATAAATGGTACTCCAAAAGTTGTACCTGTTACTAAAAACGTAGGCTGTATTAGTGGCTACACAATTCAAGAGATTGCTGGTGACTTAATATTTTTAGCACCTGATGGATTAAGAACAGTAGCCGGTACAGCAAGAATTGGTGACGTTGAGTTAGGAACTGTATCAAAACAGATACAACCTCTTTTAACAAACTTAGCACAAAACATAAATAGTTTTATACTTAATAGTGTTGTTATTAGAGAAAAATCTCAATATAGATTATTTTATACAGATACAAGTGTTGTAAATGCTGTACAAAAAGGAATTATAGGAACACTAAGAACTAATGGTTTTGAGTGGTCTGAAACAAAAGGAATTGAAGTTACAGCTATAGGTTCAGGATTTAATCAAAATGGTATCGAAAAATATTATCATGGTGATACTGATGGTTATCTTTATTTACATGATTCGGGTAACGACTTTAATGGAAGTAATATATTAGCAAGATATGCAACTCCTAATTATGATTATGGAGATTTAGGAACTTTAAAAACTTTACATTATGTAAGAGTTTCTATATCAGCAGAAGGAATAGTGACACCTGAAATGCAAGTTAGATACGATTTTGATAGTACAAATACTCCACAACCACCTAGTAATTTTCCGTTTGGTACGGTAAATCCACAGGCAGTATTTGGAGATGCTGTATTTAACACAAATATTTTTGGAGGTGCAGGAGCACCGATGGTAAGAATTCCATTACAGGGAAGTGGAACAAGTAATAATTTTACAGTAATAACAGAAGATACAAAAGCACCATATAAAATTAATGGTTTATATGTAGACTTTATACCTTCAGGTAGGAGATAAAAAACAATGGCAAGTTACATTAGACAAAGTTCGTTCGCAGATGGTGATACAATTACTGCTGCATTATTTAACAACGAATTTAACCAAATCGTAAACGCTTTTCATAATTCAACAGGGCACAAACATGATGGCACAACAGCCGAAGGTCCAGTTATAGGATTAATTGGAGATGCAGGAGAAACATCTCCTAATAATAAAGTTTTAATTGATACCTCTAATAATCATATTGAATTTTATGTAGAAGTATCTAGTAGTCCTGTACAACAAATAAGAATACAGGACGGAGCAGTTTTACCTATTACTGATAGTGATGTTGACTTAGGTACAAGTTCTTTATACTTTAAAGATGCATACATAGATTCGATTACAACTACAGGTAATGTTTCTGTAGGTGGTAATTTAACTGTTACAGGTACTACAACATTTAATGGTGGTACATTAACTCTTGGTGATGCAGCAGACGATAACGTAGTTTTTGGTGCAGATGTCAACTCAAATATTATTCCTAATACAGATAATACATATGACTTAGGAAGCTCTTCACAAGAATGGAAAGATTTATATGTAGATGGTATAGCTTATTTAGATGGTATCAACTTTAATGGTACTGCTATAACTTCTACTGCTGCTGAACTAAACATATTAGACGGAGTAACTGCAACAACAGCAGAACTAAATATTCTTGACGGTGTTACAGCAAGTGCTACAGATATTAATCTTATAGATGGTATAACAAATGGAACAGTAGCAGCAAGTAAAGCTATTATAACAGATTCAAACAAAGACATTACAGGTGGTCGTAACATTACGATTACTGGTGAATTAGATGCAGCTACACTTGATATATCAGGTGATGTAGATATTGATGGTACATTAGAAGCTGATGCAATTACTGTAAATGGAACAACATTAGCAGAAACAATTAGTGATACAGTAGGAGCTATGGTTGGCTCTAATACTGAAACAGGTATATCTGTAACCTACGATGATTCTGATAACACATTAGATTTTGTAATTGGTTCAGGAGTTATAACTAATGCAATGTTAGCTGGTTCAATAGCTAATTCTAAATTATCTAACTCTACGATTACAGTTACTGATGGTTCTAATTCTACAGCAACAGCTTTAGGTGGAACAATTACATTCTCAGGAACTTCTAACGAAGTTGAGGTTGCTGAAAGTTCCGGAACAATTACAGTAGGTTTACCAAGTGCTNCNCANATNACAACATCATTAGGTGTTGGTGGTGGNTCAACAAATGGTGTNCAGATATCTCAAGGTGCTATTGCTATTAAAAATGGTGGTACACAATCATACATAGATTTTTATTGTGAGTCTTCAAATGCTCACTATGCAAGGTTACAGTCAGCAGCACACTCGGCTTATTCAGGTAATATTACACTTACCTTACCAGCTTCTACAGGTACACTTGCATTAACTTCTGATGATATTACAGGTACAGCAGCAGTTGCTACTTCTGTAACAGTATCAGCTAATAACAGTACAGATGAAACTATATTCCCTGTATTTGTTGATGGTGCTACCGGAAGTCAAGGATTGGAAACTGATACAGGATTTACATATAATCCTAGTTCAGGAAATTTAACTATTGGTGGTGAATTATCAGCAGCTACATTAGATATTTCAGGTAATGTAGATGTAGATGGTACACTCGAAGCTGATGCTATAACAGTTAATGGTACAACACTTGCTGAAACTATTTCAGATACTGTTGGTGCTATGGTTAGTTCTAACACAGAAACTGGCATATCAGTAACCTATGATGATAGTGATAATACTTTAGACTTTGTAATTGGTAGTGATGTTATTGTAAACTCTATGATAGCAGACGATGCGATTGATTCAGCTCAACTTGCTGATGGTTCAATTGACACAGTTCACATTGCTAATGACCAAGTTACCGGTGATAAGTTAGCTAATGATATAACTATTGCTAATGACTTAACAGTTGCAGGAAACTTAGTAGTTACTGGTAGTACAACACAAACAGGTTCAACAGTATCTAACTCTAATTTTCAATCACTATCTAATAATAATAGTGGTAATGCTACAGACTTTGGTTTCTTTGGTAAGTATGTAGAATCAAGTACAACTAAATATGCAGGTTTGTTTTTTGATGCTTCTACCGATAATACCTTTAGATTATTTGTAGACACACAAACAGAACCTAGCACAACAGTTAATACAAGTGCTACAGGCTATGCAGCCGGAACATTAGTAGCAAATATAACAGGTGATGTAACTGGTAACGTATCAGGAACAGCAGCTACAGTTACAGGTGCAGCTCAATCAAATATTACAAGTCTTGGTACACTTACCACACTTACAGTTGATAATGTAATTATTAATGGTACTACTATTGGGCATACAGACGATACAGATTTAATGACTGTTGCTGATGGAGTATTAACAGTAGCTGGTGAAGTTGATGCAGTAAGTTTAGATGTTTCCGGAGATATAGATGTTGATGGAACTGCTAACTTAGACAATACAGATATTGATGGAACTTTAAATACTTCCGGTGTAGTAACAGCACAAACTTCTGCAAACATATCTCAAGTATCTTTAACAGATGGTACAGTATCTTGGGATGCAGCAGCAGCAGCCAATGCTTTCTTATTACTAGAGGAAAACTCTACAATATCTGCACCAAGTAATGCAGTAGAAGGAGCTATTATAAGTATTGAGGTAGCACAACACGCATCAAGTGGACCGTACACTTTAGCATGGAATGCAATCTTTGAGTTTGCAGGAGATACAACTCCTACTCAAACTGCTACAGATGCTAAGACAGATATATATGCTTTTAGATACAATGGTTCTAAATGGCAAAATATAGGTATTACACAAAACTTAACACAAAGCTAATATATGGAAACCCTTCAAAGAACAGCTAATAGAGGTAGCGTAGCTACTGAAGATTATGAAATTAGTAACTCTATTATGTTTTCAAGTCTTGGAACTTATGCAGATGCTAATAGTCTTTTTTATCATTTAATGAATCCGGGAGGAGATGATAACTGGGCTGCAACTTCAACAAGTGGTACAAATGCTAGAAAGCTAACTGTTTCATGTTGGTTTAAAAGAACAGCTTTAACAGAAAGCAGTCATTACCCAAGATTATTTGATTATAGAGCTGGTGGAGTAGCTTTTGCAGTTTACTTTAATACAAGCGACCAATTACAAATGTATGATGATAATACTTCTATGAGTTTAATTTCTAATCAAGTGTTTAGAGATTTATCAGCGTGGTCGCACATCGTTGTTCAGATTGATTCAACACAAGCAACAGCAAGTGATAGAGTTAATGTATATATCAATGGCGAAAAAATAACTTCTTGGGCGACAGAAGATTACGGCAATCAAAATGTAGATTTATCCCCTTTTAGAACTACAAGTGTAAGTCTTTATATAGGTAGTGCAGCTTTTGATTATTCTACTGCATTTAATGGATATATAGCTGACTATCATTTTATAGATGGTTCAACTGTTGCTCACACAGAGTTTGGTGAAACAGATAGTGATAGTGGAATATGGAAACCAAAACAATACACAGGTTCATATGGAATATTAGGACACTATTACAACTTTAGTGATGCAAGTGATATGGGAGAAGATTTTAGTGGTAATAACAATGATGCTAATAATCGAGGTTCAGGTATAACAAATGGTGCAGCTAGACAAGCTACAGACACACCAACCAATAATTTTTGTACTCTTAATGATTTAATTAATTTTAAGTATACAACTAATGGTATTGGAGATGGTGGTACAACTTTTGGAGATGATACAGGTGGTGGTGTTGGTGGTGCTTTTGGAACTATGGCAGTAACAGCAGGTAAGTGGTATTGGGAAGTAAAACTTGTTGACCAACAAAGTCATTATATAGGTATAAGTGCTGTTGACGATGGTGATAATGTATATACTTCTACAGACCCACAAGAAGAAAACTCAACTTTTAGATTTAATATAAGTGCTGCAAGAAGAGAGTATGCAAGTAGTGGTTCACAAACTTATGGTTCTTTAGATGAATTTTCAGATTTTCATACAAACAATGATATTATAGGCATAGCTTTAAATATGGATGATAATCAAATTAGTATTTATGGTAATGGTACATTACAAAGTGGTGTTGCTAACTCATCTATTTTTGATGCAGCCGATAAAATGGTAGTGCCTTTTCATGGTACTATTAACGATGAAGCACAATACAATTTTGGTGGCTATTCTGCATGGACTCCTTCAAGTGCAGTAAATGATGCAAATGGTTATGGCACTTTTGAATATTCACCACCATCAGGCTATTACGCTTTATGCACTAAAAACTTAGCAGAATTTGGAGGATAAATGGCAGCTTATACTACAATAGACGACCCTTCAGCACATTTTCAAGCAATAACTTATACAGGTAATGGCTCTAATCCAAGAAATATAACCAATACAGGTAATAGTGATTTAAAAGGTGATTGGATATGGGTTAAAAACAGAACTGATGCTGGTACAAATCATGTAACTTGTAATTCAACTATTGGATTTGATGCACCAACAGGGCAAGGCTTATCAGGTGGACCTTATGGTGGACAATTATCAATTGATTCAGCTGGACTTGCAAGTACACCAGCAGCAACTTATGGTTATGTATCTGCACATCTTACAAATGGTTTTACAGTAGCAGCAGGTGGAACTAATGGAGATACTTGCAATGCTAATAATAAAGAGTTTGTAGCTTATCAATGGAAAGCTGCTGGAGGTTCAACAAGCTCTAATTCTGACGGAAACATTACTACAACACTTCAAACAAATTCAACAGCAGGGTTTACTATTGGAACTTATACAGGTAATGCAAGTGGTTCAGCTACAATAGGTCATGGTTTAGGTGCAATTCCTGATTTAGTAATAATAAAAGGAAGAGATGGTAGTGGTCTAGGTGGAGCAGCACAATATTGGACTGTAGGTGCACCAAATGTTTTTGGAAATGGTACAAGCAATCATGTTTTTTTAGATAATCAAAATGCTATGGCAAGTAATACTACTATGTGGAGAAATGAAAACTTTACATCAACAATAATTCCTATGGCTGGTCATGCAGCAATCAATGGTAATGGTGCATCTTATATTTTTTATGCATTTAAAAACATACAAGGTTTTTCAAAGATAGGAAAATACAAAGGCAACGACCAAGACCCTGATGGAAAATTTGTGTATACAGGATTTAAACCTGCATTTGTATGGGTAAAAAATTATGACTCTTCCCTTTATCATTGGCAGCTATATGATACTGCGAGAAGTCCAACCAACGATGACCACGGAGATTTATTTACAGCAGATACAACAGATGCAGAAGTAACAGGTAATAATTCAAATGCAATAGATTTATTAAGTAATGGTTTTAAATGTAGAGGTGGCTATGATGGTTTTAACGGAGCTAGTTCAAATATTTTATATATAGCCTTTGCAGAAAATCCATTCGTAACATCAACAGGAATCCCAGCAACAGCGAGGTAAATTATGTGGGCATTAATAGAATCAGGTAGTGTAAGTAAAATATTTACAAGACCTACACAATTAACAATAGGAGATATTAAATATCCCCGTAATATTTTTGAGCTTTGGTCAGAATCAGAACTTAAAGCCATAGGTATTTATACAGTAGTAATTGATAATACAAATTTAAAAGATACTAGATATTATGATAATACTAATCAATCTTTTAACTTTGCAAATGATACAGTAACTGCAAGTTATGGTACACCAACTGCAAAATCTTTAACAGATATTTTATATACTGCACAAGATGAAACAGATGGTCTTGGTACAGAAGGCGAAGTAAAAATAAGAGGATTAAAAAGTATTCATAAAGAAGTTATTAACATTCAAGCTAATGGTAAATTAAAAGATTATGATTGGATGACAATTAGAGAAACAGAAGGTGGTACAGCTATGCCAAGTAATGTTAAAACTTGGAGAGCTAGTGTACGTACAAAAGCTAATGCTATGTGTACACAAATAGACAATGCAGCAGACGTTGATGCTTTGGCAGCTTTGTATGCTTATACTAATACTGGAACTGAAGAAAATCCAGTATATACAAGACCTCTTGGTGAGTTTCC
>FUFK010043653.1_pt1 | contig 16795 bp, 26 predicted proteins | sample 1021851 | NCBI WGS metagenome assembly FUFK01 (sample SAMEA51879418, study PRJEB19060) | metagenome | reverse complement strand
ACTGACAGAAACTCTCGCGCCAGTTCTATGTTGGTCATTAAAAGACTCCCATTGATGCAGCACCGTGGCTGCGGGTTGCGTTTCTGATCTTGGCAACGATTGCACGCTTACGCATGATCAGTTGGTTAAGGAAAAGGCGGCGGCGATTGTGTCGCAGCACCCGTTGTCGTTCTTGGTGTGTCATCACTCACTCCATAGTTCAGTTCAACAATAACCACTCAGTAAGTAGTCATTGGTGAGCCGAAGCTCTGCGGTAGCTGAGGCGGTGAACCTCAGCCAATAGCCCGAACCGCATGTCGGCATTTGTATGCCTGTCGGGGAACTGTGTATCGCTGTACGGCTTTCGCGTGCGCCTGACCTTGGGGTCAAGTGGCAGGGCTGCCCGTGCGGGACGACCTTCACCATGTGTTGGATTATACGCACAGGTGAACACAGTACGCAACACTCAGTAACCAGTAAATGTTTACGAGTTGCAGATAAAACGAATGGCTCAGCAAAAAATTACAGGGGATTGGTATACGCCCACGAGCAAAGTCGATTCGACTATTAGATGAAACGCGCTTGCGCGAATAGCAGATATCAGTACGCAATACAAGTATTGACAAGCAAATAAGTAGCAAATAATCAGTAACGAGTAAAAAGTACTTAGTAATCAACAGGTTAGGTACGAATTCACGTCTAAGCGTTTTTTATGATGAACTGGTGCATATGTATGGCTAGAGCAAAGCAGGCCTTAGAACGCAATTCTGGGCCTCCTAGCGACAAGTGCGAAATGTCAAGCTTTATTTATGTACTGGTCACTGGGTACTGGTGGCAGACGGCCAAGGTGGGCGNCGNTATGATTNCNGCNAACAGNCAGCACGGTATCGGATCATGGGCAGACCCAAGTCAGGACTCACCAGCAAACAGCGGCATTTTGCGCTGGCACTCAGCAGTGGTGCTGGCATGACGCTAAGCGATGCGTATAGAGAGGCATACGATTGTAAGAACATGAGCGCGGCAGCCATCAGGACGGAGGCCAGCAGGCTTGCAGCGAACCCTGCCATCACCCTATTGGTTGAACAGCAAAGGGAGCGAAATCAGCGGTCTTTATCGGCCTCAGTGGTCAGTGACCGTGACCGTGTGCTGGAGCGGCTGCGCCGATGGATGGACGATGCCGAGCCTACCGACACCAACAAGCTAAAGGCAGCGCAGTTGCTTGGGCAAACCGTGGGCATGTTCAAGGATGTGGTCGAGACCAACAGCGGTGACCGTGCNAGNACAGAGGTGGCTGCGGAGATAGAGCGACGCTTGGCAACACTGCAAGCAGCAGCCGAGCCTGAGCCTAAGCCTGACAGTCTGCACTAGTGACAACAGTACACCATACGCAAACGGTTACAGTACGCTGCACACAATACGCTAACCGTTGTACACCCCCTGCCTCTCAGCGAAATTGTCTATCATCCTGCATACCCCTACCCCCCCTGCACGCAGTTACATGCCCCCGTCTATATACATAGTGAAACGCTCAAACAATTACCACTAAAATACATATTCCGTAAGCAGTACACAGTACGTTACCCTTTTTTTGCAGGAAAACGCCGTAGGAATCCTAGCCCCCGAAAAAATTCTACAAAATTTTGAGTCCGGGTCTTGCCTCATCCTTGTCAAGTGTGTAAGTTCTGTATAATCAGTTATTCCTATCTTAGGAATATGCCAACTAAGCATATGCCGATGAAGGTAGATCCATAAGTTTTTTTATATGGATTACTAAGTAGGTTAGATTCCTAAGCTAAGTGTATTCCTAAGCTAGGTATATTCCTAAGCTAGGCATATTCCTAGAGGAGTTCTATGTCGGTTCTTGACAGAGTAGATCCTAAACTTCTAAAACAGATACCTAATCTACCTGAGCATGAGCAGAGAGAGATACTTGCCCTCATAGAAGAGCTAGAAGAAGCTGAGGGTAAGGAGCAAGCCCGTGAAGGGTTTATGCCGTTTATCAAGCGTGTATGGCCTGCTTTCATTGAGGGGCGTCATCACAAGATTATGGGCAGGGCTTTTGAGCGAGTAGCCCATGGCGAGCTAAAGCGGCTAATCATCAATATGCCGCCAAGACACACTAAGTCTGAATTTGCATCGTACTTACTCCCTGCTTGGTTTCTCGGTAACTTTCCAGAGAAGAAGATCATTCAGACGGCACACACTGCTGAGCTATCAGTTGGATTTGGTCGTAAGGTTCGTAACCTAGTAGACAGCGATGATTACAAGAATATCTTCCCAAATTTAGGGCTGCGNGCAGACTCAAAGGCCGCTGGACGATGGAGTACCACTCAGGGTGGTGAATACTTCGCTATCGGTGTTGGCGGTGCTGTGACTGGTAAGGGTGCAGATCTTTTGATCATTGATGACCCTCACAGTGAACAAGAAGGGCAAAGTGCCGATCCGAGTGTGTTTGATAAGGTTTACGAATGGTATACCTCTGGGCCTAGACAGCGTCTACAGCCGGGGGGTGCGATCATTGTTGTAATGACCCGATGGCATAAACGGGATCTTACTGGGCAGATCATCAAATCTTCTGTTCAGCGGTCTGGCACAGATGAATGGGAAGTTATTGAGTTCCCTGCAATCATGCCGTCAGGCAAGTCATTATGGCCTGAGTTCTGGCCTTTACCAGAGCTAGAGTCGCTTAGAAACGAATTACCAGCACCNAAGTGGAATGCTCAGTACCAGCAAAACCCCACATCAGAAGAGGGTGCGCTAGTTAAGCGTGAGTGGTGGCGTGAATGGGATAGTGATGTGCCCCCGCCTTGTGAGTTTATTATTCAGTCTTGGGATACGGCATTTCTCAAGACGCAGCGTTCAGACTTCTCAGCCTGTACAACATGGGGTGTTTTTTATCACCCAGACGATACGGGCACTATGCAGGCAAACATTATCCTGTTGGACGCACACAAAGAACGCCTAGAGTTCCCTGAGCTTAAAAAGAAAGCTTTTGAGCTATACGAATACTGGGAGCCAGATGCTTGTATTGTCGAGGCTAAAGCGGCAGGTACACCGTTAATTTTTGAATTACGAGCTATGGGCATCCCTGTTGCAGAATACACGCCGTCTAGAGGGAACGATAAGATTAGCCGTGTAAACGCAGTATCAGATCTATTTGCTTCTGGTAATGTGTGGCGGCCTAATACTAGGTTTGCAGAAGAGGTTGTAGAGGAGTTTGCCTCATTCCCTGCTGGCGAGCATGATGACCTTGTGGACTCATCTACACAGGCACTGTTACGGTTTAGGCAGGGTGGGTTCTTACGATTACTCAGCGATGAAGAGGACGAACCTTTTTATCCAAGAAAGGCCAGTTATTACTAATGCCATATCTCCAAAGTAACATCCCGTACTTTAAGTGCTGGGTGAGAAAAGAGTACACGCATAACCATACTAAATATCATGGAGAGTTCCTTCATGCTATGGCGATTGCGGTAACCACAATGCCTACAAGATGCTTGAGCTTTCAGATTATCTTTACCGGGGCAGAAACTTACGACACTGATGANCCGAATGTTCATGGTGGAGCGATGTGGGCAAGGATGCCAATAACGGCTTTAGTTGCTGATACACCGTATGAAGAGTGGCCCGATCCAATGCCTGTGTGGGCCGCACAGCCTTGGGACTGTAGTTCTAGGGATCACAGCGTGTATGTTCTGGATAGGGCAACACCTTGTCCTTGGATGGCAAAAATAGACGGTCAGTTCTATCCCGCGAAGTATTACTTCACAGTGGATTATACCAACAACGAAATTGCAGATGACCCTGCTCAACACAAGCAGAGTCATGTCATGGAGCTATTAGATGCTGGCCCGTACACGGGAAACATCGTAGCTTTGCCAAATAATCGTGTTAGGGTGACTCATCCAGCATGGTTTGAGGCAGGGGAAGGTGCGCCTGACTTCAGGCCATCTCAACACATTCATTACAGCAAATCAGATTTGGATTACACCTTAGATGTAAATCAGGTCTTTGATAACTTATATGCAGGAGATCCGCATGAAGATGAAATCTAAGATGGGCATGGCTGGTGGTCGTAAGACTAAGATGGGCATGGCTGGCGGCAAGAAAACTAAAATGGGTTATGCTGGTGGCAAGAAGACCAAACTACCTATGGTAGAGAAAGACGGGAAAATGGTTCCATTTTTTGCTGCTGACGGCGAAGGCAAAATGAAGGCTGGCGGCATGGTTCCTAAGACCAAGGGCTACTTCAAGGGTGGTAAGACCATGCAAAGCAAGATGGCAACCAAGGGCGGCAAGCGCGGCGGCAAAGGCTAATGGCCGTAGATCGACCATTGCAGACTCCAACCCCCCTTATGCCGGGGATGGAGGAAGAAGCCCTTGAGATAGAGATTGTTGATCCCGAATCCGTATCCATTGCGGCGGGTGGTGAAACCATTTTTGAGTTTGATGAAGACGATCTTACCCAAGGGCAGATTCCGCATGACGCAAATCTTGCCGAGTTCATCGAAGATGGCGATCTAAATGCGATTGCAAGCGATCTTGTAAGTGCTTTTCGCGCTGACAAAGACAGTCGATCTGATTGGGAGCGGTCTTACATTGAAGGATTAGACCTTTTAGGCCTAAAACACGAAGAAAGATCTACACCTTGGGATGGTGCTTGCGGTGTTTTTCACCCGTTGCTGACCGAATCGGTAATTAGATTCCAGTCTCAAGCTATTCAGGAGATATTTCCAGCGAGTGGGCCTGTAAAAACATCTATTGTCGGCAAAATAGATGACGAAAAAGAGAAACAAGCGCACAGAGTTCAAGACTATTTGAACTATATGCTCACTGAAAAGATGACTGAGTACCGTTCTGAGACTGAGCGGATGCTTTTTTCGCTGCCCTTAGCGGGTAGTGCATTTAGAAAAGTGTATTTCGACCCATCAATGGGCCGTCCTTGCAGTATGTTTGTGCCTGCTGAGGACTTTGTAGTCAGTTATGGCGCTTCTGACCTAGAAACTTGTGAGCGTGCTACTCACATAATGAAAAAAACAAGCAACGAAATCAGAAAGTTACAGATTTCGGGGTTCTACGCTGATGTTGATCTGGGCGATCCGTCTTCATCGTATTCAGATTCAGACAAAATCCAAAGTAAATACAACGAATTAACGGGTGATGAGCCAACTTACGACAGTGACAGTAGGCATACCCTCCTTGAGATGATGGTTGACCTTGATCTTGAGGGTTTTGAAGACATGGACGGGGGAGAACCTACGGGAATTGCGCTTCCATACGTCGTCACAATAGATTTGCCGTCAAGAACCATCCTTTCAATCAGAAGAAACTGGTATGAAGAGGATAAACGCAAGCTAAAACGCCAGCATTTTGTGCATTATCAGTATATGCCGGGGCTTGGGTTCTACGGATTCGGTTTGATTCACATGATTGGCGGCTTAGCAAAGTCTGCAACGTCTTTACTACGTCAACTTGTGGACGCTGGCACGTTAGCCAACCTTCCGGGCGGCTTAAAATCTAGAGGATTGCGGATTAAGGGCGATGACACGCCAATTATGCCGGGAGAGTTCCGAGATGTAGACGTTCCGGGCGGCACAATCCAAGATAACATCCGATTTTTGCCCTACAAAGAGCCAAGCACCGTTTTATATCAGCTTATGGGCGATATTGTCGAAGAAGGACGGCGTTTTGCCTCTGCTGCTGACGTAAAAGCTGCGGATATGAACGCAGAAGCGCCTGTCGGCACCACATTGGCGATACTAGAGCGTTCAATGAAGGTTATGAGCGCGGTGCAGGCGCGGTTACACGCATCTATGCGTACTGAGTTACGGCTTTTGTCGAATGTGGTGAAGGATTTCGGCCCTCAAGAGTACCCATACGACGAAGATGGCCCAGCTTTAACACGCGAGGACTTCGATGATCGTGTGGACATTATCCCTGTCAGCGATCCAAATGCAGGTACAATGGCTCAAAGGATCATGCAGTATCAAGCTGCACTCCAGTTAGCTCAGCAGTCGCCTGATATGTACGATATGCCGCTGCTGCACAGGCAGATGCTTGAGATACTGAATATCAGGGATGCAGACAAGATTGTGCCTGTAGAGGGCGATATGCAGCCTACAGATCCAATCTCTGAAAACATGAACATAATCAACGGTGAACCTGTTAAAGCGTTTATCTACCAAGACCATGAGGCTCACATATTAGCCCACAAGTCTTTAATAGAAGACCCCAAGATTATGGAGATCATGTCGAAGAGTCCCAATGCCAAGCAGGCAGGGGCTTCTCTGGCTGCGCATATACAAGAGCATTTGGCGTTCCAGTACAGAATGGAAATCGAAAAGCAGCTTGGTGTCGAGTTGCCGCCGCCTGATACGCCGTTGCCAGAAGATATCGAATATCGCATATCTAGATTGGTTGCCCCTGCTGCGGAACAGCTTACAGGCAGAAACCAACAAGAGGCACAAGCCAAGCAAGCTCAGCAGCAAGCGCAAGATCCTATCGTGCAAATGCAGCAAAGAGAGTTGCAGATCAAAGAGTTGCAAGCTCAGACCAAGGCTCAAACTGAAATGGCTAAAATACAGCTTGATATGCAGAAAGCCGCAGATAACTCTCAGATACAAAGACAGAGACTTGATCAAGAAAACCGCCTAGCTCAAGCCAAGCTTGCGGCAAGTATCTCTGAAAATAACTCACGCGAAGAATTAGAGGAAAGGCGCATTACATCCAAAGAACAGCTAGAAGGNTTTAAGATTGGCCGAGAAATAGCTAAGGACTTGCAGGGTGAATAGTGTATCCTCTGTGAACAGCTTTGAGTATTACAGGCAAGCATTGCGTAATCAGATGAACGAGTACGCAGACCACATTAGTGGTGGCGCGTGTAAAGATTATAGTGAATACTCAAAGTGTGTAGGAATTATTGAAGGCCTAGCGATTGCAGAGCGAGAGCTTCTAGATATGCAGGCTAAGGCCGAGGAAGATTACTCCGCATAAGCGGTGCAAGCGACTCTGGACGCTTTTTTCCAGTGCAAAGGAAAACTAATGAGTGAATCATTAGCGATAAACGATGACACAAGCTCGCAAGAAGATGAGCAGTCACGCAAAGCAAAGCAATTGCCTCAACCCAGAGGCTATAAAATACTTATTGCTTTACCTGAACCCGAAGAAAAGACGGCTGGTGGCATAATCAAAGCTACCGAAACGCTGCACAATGAAGAGATAGGTTCAATCGTAGGTATGGTCTTGGCTTTAGGCCCAGATGCTTACAGTGATCCACAGCGATTCCCGTCTGGCCCATCCTGCAAGGAGGGCGACTTTATATTGATGCGGTCTTATTCTGGAACCAGATTTAAGGTTCACGGCAAAGAGTTCCGCCTGATTAACGATGACAGCGTTGAAGCTGTTGTGGAAGATCCACGGGGGATTGTGAAGGTATGAGTGAAATGCAAGAAACGGTAGAGACCCAAGAGTCTTCTGCTGAAGAAAAGTTTTTTGGTGTCAAGACAACTATTGGCCGATCTCAGGATAACGAGGAAGCTGATTCTAGTTCAGATTTAGAGCTAGAGATTGTTGATGACCGCCCGGAAGAAGATCGTCGCGCACCCAAAGTAGAGTCATCTGCGGATGATTCCGACGACGATGAGCTTTCAGGTTACAGTGAGCGTGTACAAAAACGTATAAACAAGCTTCGATACGAGCAGAACGAAGAGCGCAGGCAGCGCGAAGCGGCTGAGCGGTTAAGAGAAGAAGCTGTAAATTATGCTCAAGCTGTCACTGCGAAGAACAAAGAATACGAATCTTTGATTAGTCGCGGCGAAGCGGCGTTGATAAGCCAAATAAAAGATAAGGCTCAGTTGGCTCTTGAAACTGCAAGGCAGCAGTACAAGAAGGCATACGAAGAGGGCGATACAGATAATGTTGTTGCTGCTCAAGAGAGCCTTATAAGGGCGCAATCAGAACTTACTGAAGCAGACAAGTACGAGCAGACATTGGCTAAAAAGCCTGCTGTTAACGTGTCTGATGATGCATACCAGCAACAGGTTTATCAGCAGCAATTAGCAAGAGAGCAGCAGTTTGCTCAACCGCAAGCTCAACCACAAGTCGAGCCACAAGCTCAAGAGTGGGCAGCAAAAAACCCTTGGTTTATGCGTGACGGTTATGAAGAGATGACCAGCACCGCATACGGTGTCCATACCGCCTTAGTTAAGAGAGGCGTGGCACCTAACTCAACGGAATACTTTGAGACCATAGACGCTACCATGCGTCAACGGTATCCAGATTTTGATTGGCAGGATTCAAGCGATACAGATGGCCGTAGCGCGTCCGTGACTGCTAATCAGCCTTCGTCGGTGGTGGCACCCTCCTCAAGGAGTAACGGTGCTAAACCGCGCAAAGTACGGCTAACGGCCAGCCAGATTGCTCTCGCCAAGCGTATCGGGCTTACCAATGAACAGTACGCAATGCAACTCATCAAGGAGGGCAGACAGTGACTGAAGAGCGCACCCCAAGAGAAAACGAAACGCGAGAAGAGTCTACAAGACCTAGTGATTCATTTATTCCAGCTTCCATCCTACCTGACCCAAAGCCTCAAGACGGCTGGGTGTTTCGGTGGGTTAGGACTAAAGTTTTAGGTGAGTCAGATAATGTTCATGTGTCTAGAATGTTTCGGGAAGGTTGGTCTCCTGTAAGAGCAGAGGATCACCCTGAACTTATGCTTACTTCTGATGTCGGATCTAAGTTTGAAGGCAATATAGAAGTCGGCGGCTTGCTTCTCTGTAAGGCTGAAAAAGCAAAGATGGATGCTCGCACTAAGCACTATGAACAAGTTGCTGCAAATCAAATGCAGTCTGTGGACAATAATTTCTTGCGCGAAAACGATCCTCGTATGCCATTGCTCAATCCAGAGCGAAGCACACGGGTGTCTTCATTTGGTAAGGACTAACCTCTGGCAAGGGGTTGGTCGATTAACTTGAGGAGGCCATTATGGCTACCGCTGCAACCCCTATGGGTGCTGAACCAGTTGATACCTTGAGTGCAAGTGGATCTTTCACAGGAAAGGTTCGTCACATCAAGATTGCAAGTGGTTATAGCACTGCTATCTTTTACGGTGATTTCGTCAAGCTAGTTGCTACTGGCACTGTTGAAAAAGCCGAAGTAACAACTTCAGTTGTTGCAGGAACTGTTGGAATCTTTGTGGGCTGTGCTTACACCGATCCCAGCACAAATCAAATGACGTTCAACCAGCAATTCCCAGCGTCAACCGCCGCTGATGACATTGTTGCTTATGTCGTTGATGATCCTAAGTTGTTGTTCCGTATGCAAGGTGATGAGGCTATTGCCCAAACTGGATTAGGAAACAATATCTCAGCAGTTAACACTGCGGGATCAACTTCCATCGGACGAAGCAAGAACGCCTTAGACGGCGGCTCTATTGCTACGACCAACACATTACCACTGCGTGTCGTTGATTTCGTAGATGGCCCAACCAGCACTGTAGGTGATGCATTCACAGATTGTATCGTTACTTACTTGCCTTTGAGCCACGCTTACGAAACCAAGCTCGGCGTTTAAGGAGAACTAGGCAATGGCAATTTCAAGAGCGCAAATGCTTAAAGAACTCCTGCCGGGGCTTAACGCCTTATTTGGCTTGGAGTACGAAAAATACGAAGACGAACACACTCTCATCTATGAGACTGAAAGTTCTGATCGTAGCTTTGAAGAAGAGGTAAAGTTGAGCGGCTTTGGTGCTGCTCCTGTTAAGGCTGAGGGTTCTGCAATCTCTTACGATTCAGCGCAAGAAAGCTATACAGCTCGCTATAATCACGAAACGATAGCGATGGGCTTTGCCATCACCGAGGAAGCGATGGAAGACAATCTTTACGATTCTCTTTCTGCTCGCTATACCAAGGCTTTGGCACGGGCTATGGCCTACACCAAACAAGTTAAGGCAGCGAATCCGCTTAACAATGGTTTCACCAGCTTCCAATCTGGAGATGGTGTTACGTTGTTCAACGCTTCGCACCCATTAGTTAACGGTGGAACAAACTCCAACCGTCCATCTACTGGTGCCGACTTGAACGAAACATCGCTTGAGCAAGCAATCATTGAGATTGCAGCGTTCACCGATGAGCGTGGCCTGCTTATCGCAGCCCGTCCTCGTAGCTTGGTTGTTCCTCCCGCACTGATGTTTACAGCAGATCGTCTGCTTGAAACTACTCAGCGCGTTGGTACTGCTGATAACGACATCAACGCTATCCGCAATATGGGTGCAATCCCCGGCGGATATGCCGTCAATCACTATTTGACTGACAGTAATGCCTTCTTCATCATGACTGATGTACCGAATGGCATGAAGATGTTTGAGCGTACTGCTCTGGAAACGAGCATGGACGGAGACTTCGATACGGGTAACGTGAGATATAAAGCTCGCGAGCGATACTCGTTCGGCGTATCAGATCCGTTGGGAATTTACGGATCTCCCGGCTCCAGCTAAGGCTGACCACTTTGGTGGCCCTCTCCCCCACGCAGCTATTTTGGAGGGGGCCGCCATTTCCTGACTAATTGTTTCACATGAAACATTTAGACTAACCCAGACAGGAGACTACAATGGGTACTACGACTTTCACGGGTGCAGTCCGTTCTGAAAGCACCTTCAAAACTGTAAGCAAAGACAGCACCTCTGGTGCTATTACTGAAGTTGCAACTATCGGTGACGGCCCCGTTAGCCTTGCTGATGGCAACGTAACTTTAACTAACGCCACTCACAGTGGACGAATACTGCTGGTTCCAGATGGTGGACAAGACAACACCTACACTTTGCCAGCGCCTATCGCTGGGTCTGTTTTTAGGTTTATTTACGCAGGTGGTGCTGCTGACGCAACTGATGCGCTCATCATTACCCCCGGCAACACTAATTTTTACATTGGTGGTGTTACATTCTTAGATACAGACGGCAATGAAGTTAGTTCAGTCTTCTCTGATGGCAACTCAAACAGTAGCATTCAACTGAATGTACCTGCTGGTTTTGATGTAACAATCATTGGCCTGAATACTACCAACTACCAAATCTTTGGGAATGTTACGAGTACAACTGCCCCCGCATTTGCTGACCAATAGTAGGAGGCAATCATGGCTGATGCAGTAGCAACTCAAACCATTGAAGATGGCGGAAGCACCGCCATTTTCAGGTTTACAAATGTTAGTGACGGTAGTGGTGAGAGCGCGGTAACAAAGATCGACGTATCATCGCTCACCGCAGACCCTATGACTGGCGCGGCTTGTACCTCTGTTGTCATTCAAAAAATCTACTACTCATGCATCGGTATGGGCGTAAAGATTTTATTTGATGCAACCACTGATGTTCTCGCTTGGCAGCTAAATGCTGATTTTTCTGACACCCTTGATTTCACTGACTTCAGCGGTATTCCAGATACAGAAGCGAGCGGCACTACTGGCGATGTCAAGTTCACCACAGTGGGGCACTCTAGTGGCGATGTATATAACATCGTTATGCAGGTTCGTAAGAGATACTAGTAGTAGCTGTGGCTAGAAACTACAAAGAAGAATATAAGGATTTCCATTCAAAGCCTAACCAGAAAAAGCGCCGTGCGGGGCGTAACGCCGCAAGACGCAAAATGGCTGCTGCTGGTAAGGTTAAGAAGGGTGACGGCAAAGACGTACACCATAAGGATGGAAACTCCTTAAATAATAAGAAGAAGAATCTTCGGGTAGAGTCTAGGTCAAAAAATAGGGCTAGAAAGAAATGAGCTTAACTGATGCTGAGAAAAACAGACTCAAAAAGGTTGGGCTTAAAGGTCTCAACAAGCCTAAGCGAACCCCTAACCACCCATCAAAAAAAGCTGTTGTTGCTGTGCGCGACGGGAGCAAGATGAAGATCATCCGCTTCGGTGATCAAAAGATGGGGCATAATTATAGCGCAGAGGCCCGTAAGAGCTTCAAAGCCAGACATGCAAAGAATATAAAGAAAGGGCCAACAAGTGCCGCATATTGGGCAAATAAGGTTTTCTGGGCGGGTAAAGGCGGAAGTAAAAAGTCTCCACCCAAATCGCAAAAGCAAAAGTTTGGTAAGAAGTGATGGCTATTAGTCGGGCACAAATGGGCAAGCAAATAAAGAACGCTCCCGCAAAAAAGAAGCGGGTATCCAAAAAGAAAGCAAAGGCTAGGAGGCCGTAATGGCTGTAAGCAACACGTTTGCGTTTAACTTAGACCTTTCTGATGCTATGGAAGAAGCGTTTGAGCGTGCAGGTCTTGAGCTTCGCAGTGGTTACGACTACAGGACTGCTCGCAGAAGCATAAATCTGCTTATGCTTGAGTGGCAGAACCGAGGGCTAAATCTTTGGACGGTTAAAGAAGGCACGCAGGCGTTAACTTCTGGCACTTCAGCTTATGCGCTAGACGCAAAGATATTTGACATTATAGAGGCTTTTATCCGCATCAATGCTGGTAACACCTCGACTCAACAAGATCAAACATTAACTAGGATATCTGTAAGCCAATACGCGCATATCTCAACTAAGCTTTCTGAAAGCAAGCCTTTGCAGTATCAGATTGATAAAGCGCCATCACAGATCACAGTCAACTTATGGCCTGTTCCAGATAAATCTACCTATACACTGGTTTATTATTATCTAGAGCGCATAGACGATGCGGGTTCTCCAGCATCAAATAACATGGATGTTCCCGCTAGATTCTTGCCTTGCTTGGTTGCTGGACTTGCATATCAATTAACCTTGAAGTTCCCAATAGCCAGTGACCGATCTGCTGTCTTAAAAGCTGATTATGAAGAGCAGTGGAACTTAGCTGCTGACGCAGATAGGGAGAAAGCATCCTTGTACGTCGCTCCGTTTATATCAAGCAGCTTGTAACATGAGCGCCTTTGCAAGTGGTAAACATGCTTTTGGGTTTTGCGATCTAACCGGGTTTAGGTACCCATTAAAAGACCTTGTCCCTCAAATTGTTGACGGAAGACCAACTGGCTTATTAGTTGGAAAAGATGTCAACAGCCCTGACCAGCCACAGCTAAAGCTTGGTCGCATCAGAATGGATGACCCTCAAGCGTTAAGAAATCCGAGGCCGGATCAGGGGCTAGATGAAAGCAGGTTGCTCTCCTCATTTGATCCTGTAGGTCAGGTCGGACTGGAGATGTTTGGCAGTGTTGGCATCGTAACAGTGAGTACAGGTTAATGGCTTTTACATTTACAACGCTGAAAAGCGCCATACAAGACTATTTAGAAACAACAGAAACAACATTTGTTAACAACCTGCCCACGATCATTACGCAGGCAGAAGAGCGAATCCTCAAGTCGGTTCAGTTGCCGGACTTCAGAAAGAACGCTAATGGCACCACTACGCAGTCAAACCCTTATTTATCTGTGCCGTCCGATTTTTTAGCAACGTACTCTTTGTCAATAGACAACAGTGGATACGAGTTTTTAATCAGGAAGGACGTTAACTTTATCCGCGAGGCATATCCTGTTGCTGCGACTACGGGTGTGCCAAAGCACTATGCATTGTTCAATGAACAAGCGTTTATATTAGGGCCAACGCCGAATGCCAATTATTCGGCTGAAATACATTACTTCTACAAGCCCGAATCAATAACAGTCTCTAGCGATGGCACAAGCTGGCTAGGCACTAACGCAGAAAATGCTCTGCTTTATGGATCTTTGGTTGAAGCGTATTCATTTCTGAAGGGCGAGCCTGATCTCCTTCAGTTGTACTCAGCTAGGTATAACGAGGCCTTAGAGGACTTGAAGGCATTGGGCGAAGGATATAATACAACAGACAGCTACAGATCAGGTGCTGTAAGGTCTGCTAGATAGTGTTGTTTGAAGCATCAAGTCTTGAAGTGGGAAGCGTTTCTGTTGCCACTACGAGCAACAAAGGTCATAGCCCTGAGTTCTGGGCTGAGTCTGCTGCCAATAGAATCGTAAGTATTGGTGGGGACTGTCATCCAGTTATAGCCGAGCAAGCAAGAGCTTTTAAGGGATCAGTCTTAAAGGTTGTTGAATACTATATTAAGCAAGCAATACAGAGTGACAGGACAACTCTTATTGGTGAACTTGAAGCACAAGGCCAAAGCGAAATGGCTGAAATTATTAGGAGATTGTAATGAGCATCACAACAGCTATGTGTACTAGCTTCAAAAAAGAACTTTTAGAGGCAGTGCATAATTTTAAGAACACTGGGGGCAGCACCTTTAATCTTGCGCTTTATACAAGCAGCGCAACATTGAATGCTAGTACAACNGCTTACACGACTTCAAACGAAGTTAGTGGCACTAACTACACTGCAAAAGGAGCGTCACTAACTCGCGTAGATCCAAGCACATCGGGGACTACTGCGCTTACAGACTTTGCAGACCTAACATTTTCAAATGCCACAATAACTGCGAATGGAGCACTTATATTTAATGATTCTGCATCAGGTGATCCAGCGGTTTGTAGCTTGGCGTTTGGTGGTGATAAGACCAGCACAGCAGGAGACTTTACCATTCAGTTTCCTACGGCAGATGCTTCAAACGCGATAATAAGAATCGCCTGATATGCTGTGGCCCAACAAGCTCAACAGCGGCAGATGACCGAAAAAGAGTACTTGGAGTGGGTAAAGCAGCAACAAGATCAAAGTCATAACCAGTAGGAGGGCAAGTATGCCAACAGTTAAAAAGCCTGCGCGTAAAGCGGTGAAAAGGGTTGTAGCAAAAAAGCCTATTGCGATGAAGTCTGGCAAAAAGACTAAATCAAGAGTCAATGAAGCTGGCAACTACACCAAGCCAACCATGCGTAAGCGACTGTTCAATAAAATAAAAGCTGGAAGCAAGGGCGGCAAGCCGGGGCAGTGGTCGGCGCGTAAAGCCCAGATGTTGGCGGCTCAATATAAAAAAGCTGGTGGCGGATACAAAGACTGATGGCCGATCCCAAAAAGGGTACGGGCAAAAAACCAAAGGGTTCAGGCCGAAGGCTGTATACGGATGAAAATCCTAAAGATACGGTGGGCATCAAGTATGCGACGGTGCAAGACGCACGCGACACCGTGGCAAAAGTTAAAAGAATAAAGAAGCCTTTTGCTAGAAAGATACAGATATTGACTGTTCTAGAGCAAAGGGCGAAGTTTGCAAAAAAGCCAAAGCAGGCAGAGATAGCAAGAAAAGGCAAAGAGGCCATACGCAAACAACAGGGGAAGAGCAATGGTCGCAAAAGTTGAAACCATTAAAAAGAAGTTGCGAAGTGGTAAAAAGCTTGGCGCAAGTGAACGCGCTCAAGCTAAGGCCCGTGGGCTGGTTGCAAGGTCTGATGGCAAGAAGCGCAAAAGCTCTAAGTATAAAGGTAAGTAATGGCCTTAAAAAAATCACAGAAGTCATTAAAGAAGTGGACTAAGCAAGACTGGGGAACCAAGTCGGGCAAGCCATCTACTCAGGGCAAAAAGGCGACTGGCGAGCGTTACTTACCCAAAAAAGCCCGTCAGGCATTGTCAGATAAAGAATATGCTGCCACTACAAGAAAGAAGCGAGCAGATACAAAGAAAGGTAAACAGCACTCCAAGCAGCCTAAAAAGATAGCCAAGAAGACAGCAAGGCACAGGAAATAGCGTGTGGCAATTGTTAATGGCTGGGGCAGAGGAACTTGGGGCGAAGGCGCGTGGAACGAGCCAGATGTTATTGAACCTACGGGTGTCGCTGGTACAGGTGCTGTTACGACAGTCACCGTTGACGCAGAAGCAAATACCTCTGTCACAGGCGTTTCTGGAACGTCAGCAGTTGGATCAGTCACCGTTGCATTATCAGTTACTGTTCCAGTTACGGGAGTATCTGCAACAGGGTCTATTGATTCAGTCACAGTTACGGGAACATCTAATGTCACGCCAACTGGTGTTGCTGGTACGGGCGCTGTCACGACGGTCACTGTTGATGCAGCAGCAAGCACATCAGTTACCGGGGTATCTGCAACAGGAGCGGTGGGATCTGTTTCGGTTGCCGCTTCTGCGGATGTCAGTCCTACTGGTGTTGCAGGCACTTCAGCCGTTGGCTCGGTTACGATCACAGGTGCAGCCAATACATCAGTTACAGGTGTTAGCGGAACTGGTACTGCTGGTTCTGTCACTGCCACTGGCGCTGCTGACGTTAGTGCCACTGGTGTTAGCGGGACTGGTGCAGTTGGTTCGGTATCTATTACTGGGGATTCATCAGTTACTCCTACTGGTGTTGAAGGCACTGGTGCAATCGGCACAGTTTCTCTCTCGCTGGATGCCACAGTTAGCGCGACAGGGGTTGCAGGAACAGGGCAGGTGGGTGATGTGTCAACTACGGCATCTGCTATTGTCACCCCCACTGGCGTTAGTGGAACTGGGGCGACCAATGTTTCAAATGTTTGGGGTCTTGTTGATAACGACCAGACGCCTAATTGGTCAACCATATCAACAAGTCAAACACCTAGTTGGTCTGAAGTATCAACAAGTCAAACACCTGATTGGGAAGAGGTAGCTTAATGGTACGCAAAGTAAAAAAAGTAATTAAAGGCTTGGAGAAGGCATCTAAAACTCACAAGAAACAAGCTGATACACTAAAAAAGCATCTGGCCTCTGTGAAGAAACCGAAGGCTAAAAGTCGGAGAAAGTAAATGGCCGTTTATACAAATGATTTACGCCTCAAAGAAATTGCCACCGGGGACGAAGCCGGAACTTGGGGCACCAGCACAAACACAAATTTAAGTCTTATTGCAGAGGCGTTTTCGTTTGGGACGGAAGCTATTACGACTAATGCTGATACTCATACTACTACTATTGCCGATGGTAGTACTGA
>FUFK010073718.1_pt1 | contig 16803 bp, 31 predicted proteins | sample 1021851 | NCBI WGS metagenome assembly FUFK01 (sample SAMEA51879418, study PRJEB19060) | metagenome | reverse complement strand
CACCGCTAAGTTTCGCTATTCTGTTTTTGATTCTTGCTAATTCATGCCCTTTAGTGTCTTTAGCCTGTTGTTTAAGAGTTTCAATTCTACTTAGAACCTCATGTTGTTTTTCTTCATTTGTTCCAATAAAGGTAGTTGATTCTTTGGTAATAGATACTTTCTTACAAGTTCCTAAATCTAAAAGAGTGAAAACTTTAGGGTCGTCTTTGCTTTCTTCAACAAATACTTTCCCGCCTAAAGCACAAGCCATATCGCCTAATTCATCTATTTGAGCATCACCAAAATTAGGTGAAAGAACAACCGCACATTGAACAGTCTTTTGTAAAAGATTCATGACTAAATTATTCATGGCTGAACCGTCAAAACCTTTACAGAAAATAACAAGAGGTCGGTTGTTTGCTGAACTAAATTCCAATAGTGGCATAATATCACTAAACTTTCTAATAGAAATATTAGACATAAACACTAATGGATTATCAAATTCAACACGGCCATTTTCAGTATTACACATTAAATGACTTAGATAGCCTTCATTGATTTCCATACCTTTTCTAATCTCAATTTCTGTATTATAATTATTAGATTCCTCAACTGTAATAATACCGTCTCTTCCAACTTCCTCAATTGCTCCTTTGATTAGACTACCAAGATGCCTGTCATTATTTGCCGCTATTGTAGCGACATTNAGNATATCATCNTTTTCTACTTCAACNACATTATCATCTAAATGACTAATCATCTTATCTCTTANTTCACTAANCAAGATATTAAAATCATGAATTGACATATCTTCTCCAAAATCAACCAAATTATTACAAAAAGCCTGTGCTAAAATACAAGCGGTAGTTGTTCCATCGCCCGAATTATCTTGTGCTTTACTTGCTAAGTTTTGAACTAATTGTATTCCCATTTGAACATAAGGGTCGTCATGAGAAATATACTTTGTAATGGTGACTCCATCATTAATAATAATAGGAGGATTACCTTGCAGTATAACTGTTTTCGCTTGTGGGCCAAGTGTAGGTTTTACAGTATTAGCCACTAAATTAATTCCTTCTAATAATTTCTTTTTAACTTCTATTCTATCATTCAATATCATGCATTCCTCTCCTATATTTCATTTCTTTAATTCCTTCTTGCATTAAATAAACCATAACTTCCCATGTTGTCATATTTAGGTCGTCTCTCATTTTCATTATGAAATCCCATTGTTCTTCTGTAATTGGTAGTGAATCAATATTAACTTCCTTCATTCTTTCACCAACTTAGTTTGTTTTGTTTTAGAAAATACTCCCAACAAGTTTTCTGCCGGAACAAAAATCATATCTTCATGAGTTGGAAATCTATGTCTATCATCAAATAGAACTTCTTGGCCTTCTAATTCCGGATATTTAGGACATGAAACAACAAGTCCTCTTCCATCGGTTTTAATTTGAATACCGCTTGAAGAAGTTGAGTTCTCAAGTTTAATTATGCAATAATCTCCAATAGCCCTCATTTATTCATCTCCTGTAAAAGTTTATTCAGTTCAAGTATTGTTTGTTTTAGTTGTGCGGGGTCGCCAACAATTAAATCTACCATATCTTCATCATTGTTGTAGGCATCATCAAGATACCATTCCCATTTTGAGGCATCTAAACTATGCATTACTTTTAGATAGTGAATAGCCCTTGTTATTGCTACTTTGTCAGTCTTTGTTGGTATCATTCCTCTTCCTCCGATGGTAAAGCGACCCAACCTCTTGCAGTTTCGGAAATCCATACTGATGTATGAGTTTTGTAAAACTGTTTAAGTCTCTTATCTCTTTCTGTTTCTTTAGACCAAGTAATCCCTTTATCTTCCCTTCTAATATTTTTATCATTAGGGTGTCGTTCTTGATGCCTTCTTTGTCTTTCAAGAAGGGTTTTAGGTTCTTCATCTACAATGGTTTCTCCATATTCTCTTTTCTTTTGTTTTCTCTTATTATACATATTCATTCCTCTTCATTTCCATATTGATTCCATGTTTGAGTTCTTTCTAATCCATTATTAACATAAATATCTAATTTATTTGGTTCAGTATTTTCCCAAAAACCATAGTGGCCTTTTCCGCCTAAAACATAAGCAGTTTCCATCAATGATTTCCAAATAGATACTGTTCTAATATCTGTTCCGCTAAAATAAGCACTACCGAATGGGTGCGTATGAATCCAACATCTAACAGGCATTTTCATTCCTTTAGGAACAGAACCAAAATCAACAAAACCCGATGAACCCGATGAAACATAACAATCATTCTTTGCATCAATAACAACTTGAACTTCTAAGTTAGGTAGTATTTCTGTTGAAGCATGCCAAATAGCATCATGAAATGGTATATTATGAAATGCTACCATTTCTAATAATGTTCTATCATCATGAGGAACACCCTCTAATCTTTCTTTAACAATATCTTCAAATGCTGACATAACATACTGTTCAGCCTCAAATCTCGCTATTTGTTCTTCTTCTAAATATTTATCATATCCATCATCATCACTATTAATTTCTTTGAAATAGTGGTCTTTTATTTTACCCATTTTAATCTCTCCTTAGTTGTTTCTTAATCTTATCAAGTCTCTTTTGTAATCTTGCTTGTTTTCTTGCTTCCCTTCGCTCTCTACGGCTTGGTTTTGACGGCTTGACCGACTTAACCTTACGCTTGTTAATGACCTTAGAGGCTTCTATAAGCATTGAATGGTGTTGAGGTTCTGTGCTATCTACAAGATATTCTAATCTACCTGCAATTTCAGCATAGGATTTGTTGAATTTCGCTCTTGCTTCATCTATTGATAATTCATAGAAACTACAAAGAATATCAAAATCTTGTTCTTCTGTCCAAAGAATCTTTTTAGATTTCTTAGGCTTTACAACGATAGATTGATTTACTGTTTCTACATCTAAATACTTTGATTTACTTCTTTTCTTTCTTGTTCCCATATTTTTAATATGAGCATTCTTTAGTGCTACAAACTTTTTTGCATTTTCCTTTGTAATCTTTTCACCAATCAAAGATTCCATATCAAATCTTCTTGGAGGCCAATGCATTAAACCGAGCAATTCTCTTTGTTTCTTTGAATAGCCATTATTATCGGATAAGCCGTCTTTTAGCAATTTAGCATCAATGATTACTTTTTTAGTATTCCAATCTTGGCGTTTAGTTTGATTTGCTCTAACAGAATACCATTGGCGTTCAACAGCATTTGGGTTTCTGTCAAATGCTTCGGCAAGTCCTCTTGCTTCCTTTGCACTTTTACAAGCCATTATTTGCTTAATTTCTTTTTTCGTGTATAATTTTCTTGTTCTTTTCAATTCTTTCACTTCCTTATTTTTATTTTTCTTTTGAGGTTTCATTACCTTTTGAATTTCTTTTGATGGGGTTTGTTTCAAAAGATTCTCCCATCTTTTAATGCTGAGAGGCTTACCAAATAATTCACCGTAAGCCATTATAGTTTGTTTTTCAGTCATAAGATTAAGATGACATTTATGTATGAAATCAATTTCCTCTTGGGGATAATCTACTGCTTTTTCAGTTAGCATTCTATATAATTTTTTAAGAGTATTACCAGAAACAGTCGTGTCAAACTTTCTGTTAAAGTTTCTTGCCATTCTATCCCAATTTGTTCCTCTTGCTGATGCAGAAACAACATACGCTATTTCCTCATTAGTCCATTTATCTAACCAACTCATAGATTCACCACCATATAATCTTTAACTTCATCATTATTTTGAAACCATCTTTGAATCCATTGTGCGCCCATTCCTGCAATAGCAACTTGCATAAAATGAACTCCTTCATTTGAACCATTCCAAGAATCACCTTGACAAGAAAAAGACCGTTCTTCACCCGCTAAAAGCATATCATACATTTTCGGGTCGGCCTTATAACTTACTAAAGCGGCATTCCTGCCCTGCGCTCGTAAATCCAGCCATTTAACACTTGTGTTGTATAAGGTCTTTCTCACGCCTAAGTTATCTACACAACAAATAACCAAGTCATATCCTTGCATTTGTTTTTCTGTTAGAATAGGAAATCTAATATCTTTTAATACTGATTCATAAATATCCCCCATAACACTTGCTTTGTTATGACCTACATGACCTCCATGAAAATTTTGATATGGTAAATTCTTTCCTTCTACAATATCGGGGTCAGCCACCGTAATGTCATATAATTTCACTTTATCTAAAGTTGGTATCAAGAAACTCCCAATACCACCTGCTCCAATTACTAATACTTTTCTTTTCATTTTTATTCCTCCTAATAATTTTTATAACTTTGCTCGTTATAGCCACAATCTTTACATTGGACTCCTTCATAATTTTCTGTCTCCCATTCAAACATTATTCCATCACATCTTAGACATCTATATTGTTTCATATTTATTCCTCCCTAAATTCTTCTCTTCTGTAATGAAGTTCATTAGCCAATATTTGCTTAACTGTTGTGCCGTAAAATTTACCGCCTCTCTTTCCTTTATATCCCTCAGCATTCAGCCTTTTTGCTATATGAGCATAAGGCATGTGGCCTTGTCTTTCAAGCCTCATTCTATCAATAATGGCCTGTTCATCCCAATTAGGAATTAATTTTCCATTATTGGAAACATTCCAACCATAAATGTAATTTGTAAATTGTCTAAGGGTTTGCTTTCTGTTATTCACACTCTCTTTAGTCGCCTTTGAAATTTTTTGGCTCATTTCTGTTTTCATTTCTGCTTTAATTGCATTATACAAATCAATATCTAAATTATTTCTTGAACCTAAGTAATAACCTAAGACTAATCCTGTTCCTAATCCTACTAATGAATAAATCATTTTGATGCCTCCTTGCTTTCTTCTTCTAATCTAAATATATTAACAGCCATATATAATTCCATAAAGAAATTAGTTAGCCAATCTTCTTTCTTTAGAATAGTCATATCATGTTCTAAATCCGATTCATACATTTGATTTATTTCTTTTTCTATTCTATCTTTATTCTCTAAGAACATCATTTCGGTTCTATGTCTGCTCTCTTTTAGTTTCTTTAATTCTTCTTCTGTTCCTTTCCACATTGTTATTCCTCTCATAATTCTTTTCCTCTTAGTTCTTCAACTAATTCAACACCGATTAGATTCAGTATTGCTTTTGTTTGTTTCCAAACAATCCATCTTGAAAATCCTGTTTTCTCACATATCTTTGTCGCAGTAATGTTATCTCTAACATACACATTAGCCGCTATCCAAATAATTGCGGCATAGTATGACCTACCTTTATTGAAAGTTGAGTCATTGACTATCGTTTCAAAATGTTCTAACACATGAATACATTGACTTCTAAAAGTCATATCATCTGTTATTTTTGATAGTGTTTGTATCAAAAGATACTGCGGATTAATCGGTTTGTAGTTAATACTATTTCTATGAAACTGATTAATCTTCCTTACTAATCTCTTGACTGATTTAACATTAGGACTAAATTCAGCGCATACATCTTTGAAAGTATGCGGTGTTCCGTTTTCTTTTAGTGCATAATAAACAACTGCGGTTGCCCTTGCTTCATATTGACTTCTTCCAAATATATTTCTATTTAGACAATCAATGTATAGTTTTTCAACTCTCGCTTGAAGAGAACTATTAGGTGCTACATTTGCTAATACCATATTACAGAATCTAATTCCATTTTGGATATGCTTAGGTAAAATGCTATTCATTCCATACTTATTATACTTGAAAGAACCTTTTCCCGTTATTACAGAACCTAATTTATTTCTGTCCGGTGAATGAACTAACTCACCTGCTGAATCAAGAATATGAACTGTTTCCTCAAACATTTCTGTTATCAAAACAAGCCCACAGTCTTTACAAACTGTTTCGCCAAGCCGTTCATTAAACTCATTGTTTTGGCTTTGACATTCTTCGCAAATTAACTTCATTCCCCTCAATCCTATATTTATTCGCATCGTGTATCATATATCCTTTGATAGTTGATACCATTTTTACTGTTATTAAATCATTTAGAAGTGCTAATGCTCTACCTGCAAATTGGTCGCCTAATGGTGAATTATTTGCTACATTATCTATACAAATCGGCCCACGCCAATATTCCTTTTGCCAAATATCATTATTCAAATAAATTACTCCATCTTCTACTTCCGTTCCTTCCCAAGTGGAACAATCTATATCTTCGGCTTCTTCTTTACTGGGTTGCCAAACATATGTTGATACCATTTGTATTCCACTTTTGTATTTGTTATTAGTTAGTTTCCAATCGTAACCTTTACCTCTAACATACATTGTTTGTAATACTCCTTCATCATCATAAACTGCATGAATGCGACCATTATGTTGTTCGCACAAATCCTTTACTAATTGTAATGCTCTTTCTTCTACCATATCTTGAGTTCTGTTCTGCATTAGAAATGCTATCATAACTTTTTGTTCTGCAATTGTCGGTTCTCTACCAATTAGTTTCTTGAATAAATATTTTGGGCCAAGTCTTTTCCATGAGCCTCTTGATTTACCAAGATGATAAAAATTACAAAATGTATCTAATTGTTTTGGGGTTATTTCTCCCCAAACACCATCGCTTATTTCTATAGCGAGCATATTATCATCTATCTGCATAACATTTAGCCTAACTTCTATTTTTTCAAAATTAACCATAAAATGATATGGCGCACGATTCTCTAAACAATATCTAACATTTTCCGGTAATGATAGTGTTGAATACAAACTACTCAACAATACTTCCGGATTATCTTCAAAACAAGATTTGTAAGTCAATCTTGCTAATGCTGAACATATTGTAGCAAGGCTATATGATTTACCATTTAGTTGATACCTAATACCTTCTCGGCTTAATACAACAGGACAGGTTTTAATCATAACAACATGATTAAATCTATAACCAAAACCTCTACTGTATCTATTTCTTGGTGAAATAATACCTCTCCAAAAATCTTCTAATCCTGCATGAACAGGGTCTTTCTTTCCTCTAATAATACTAACAGACCTTGTAGTTCCAAAACTATGTGTATCACATCTTATAGTTGTAGTGTCTTGTTGTCTTGAATCATCGGGTCTTGCTATTCTTAGTTCACAAGATGGTATTTTTACTGTCACCTTTCTTTCTTCTTTCATATTATCACATCAAATATATATTTTTATTATCTTTATCGCATTCTGCGTGAATTTCATTTTTAATTTCTTGGGCGTTTAATAACTGCCCTCCGCACACACGACATCGTGTGGCTATTCTTTTCTTTGTCCTATTAGACAGCGTATAGTTTGGGTTCTTTTCTTTCATTGTTATTCCTCAATTGTTCTTTAATTTTTATTTGAACTTGACAAACCTTACAATCCGGTTCGCCTTCACAATTATATTTGTGATACTCAACTATTTCTTTAGAGAGTTTTAATTCCTGCTTTAGATATTGAGGGAAGCCCATTTCAATTGCCTCCTTAATATCCCAAAAACAAAGCATAAGAGTATCATTCATTCTATACATTTTGTCTCTATCATCTATCAAAGATTCACAGACATTTATTGCCATTTTTACTCTTTGGATATTCGCTGGCGAATAATCCCTAATCATTATTATTACTGCTGAAAGATACTCCTTGTATGTAGCAAAGAGTTTCTTCATAGTTTTCACCTTATATTTCGCAAGACCCACCTGCACAGGCTAATTCGCCCGACAAGTCAGTATTGTCTTGAGTTTCAATAACTTTCGTTAAATCAACATTTGTCAATGCTCCCGTTAATTCTTCAAACTTATCTTTGTCGCAAGTTTCAAACGGTGCTTGAGTATATGTTCCCCCATCAAAAGGAAGGACTGAAAGCCCATTATAATAATGTCGGTTAAGCCAAAACCAATCTCCGACAGACTCCCATTCATCTTCTTTAATAGAAACTGTTGCTGAAACATTATGAGTATTTAACCCATCTTTATGTCCTGCTCTAACCCAACTAATGCTAAATTCTTTTATTCTTTCTAATAAATCAAATACTGATTCATTACGAGTAATAGCATTTAATGGTGCTTGTTGAGGAACTGAAATAACCGCTTGTTCGTGTGGCTTAAAATACTCATCTTCAATTAACGATGGGTGTTCTTTGGCGAGGTAGCCATAAATCGCTTCATTTTTACCAACTCTTAGTCTCCTAATATAATACTCATCGTGGTAAGCATGAATACCACTACTTGTTCCTAAAACAAGAGAAGTTGTTCCCGCAGGTTTTATGCAAGTTGTTCTTGCGGCAGGTTTTATTCCTATTATTTCTGCTATTCTCTTATTTTCATTAACTACCTCAATTGCGGCCATGTGTAAATCTAATTCTGCTACCTTGTTAGCGGCAATACCTGTCATAGATACTCCTAATAGTGCATCTTTTTCTGTATTCTTTCTCCATATTTCTCTTAAATAATGAAAATCAGTATATCCTGCTTGTAATGTTCCTAAGAAAGAAGCGGCACTAACTCTTGCTTCTAAATCTGCTTGGTCTTTAATGTTAGAAGCATTAACTTCTGTTAAATTACAAAATTGATATGGTCGTAAAGCAATCTCACAACAAGGGTTTGTTCCCCAATCTTTGTCATTATTGAAATAAATTCCGGGTTCTCCGCTTCCTGACGCTTTAATTCTATTCCACAAATCTAAGAAATAATCTTTAGTTATTCTATGTCTAAGTAAAACTGCTGAATTGTTTGCCCTGCCCCTTTGTGGGTTATTTTCCCACCATTTACCGGATTTAGCGGCAATCATTCCCATATCATCAGCAGAAAACAAACTAATCATAGCGGCTCTCCTAATTCCACCACTTAATACTGCATCAGCAATATGACACATAATATCATGGCACATTATAGGATTAAGTTGATAATTACCGCATCTTTGTAAGATTCCTTCTATTTTAACTAAACATTCTCTTAATGGTTGAGAACCGGGTGCTTTACCACCAGAAGTAATTAATAATGCTCCTTTCTCTCTTATATCGGAATAATCAAAAACAGGAGTTGATTTCCTAATTCCCATATAACACTCTAAAAGAATTTTAACTGCATCAGCCCAACCTTCAATTGAATCGGCAATTAAATATCTTCTTTGTCTATCCGGATTTGGCATTATTAATTCGGGTAATTGTTCTACATGGTGTCTTTGAACAGAATATCCAACTCCTGTTCCACCAAGTAATAAAAACATAGCCTCACTAAAGGCTAAGTGTGAATCTATTGGCATATATGCACAATTATATACTCTATTAGGTGATATTTCAATTGGTTTTCCTGCAAATTGCATTGAACGCATTGATGGTAATACCAACTTAGGTAATACAAAATGTGCATAAACATCTCTAATGTCTTGTTCTAACATTGGATATTTCTTAATATGCATATTCATATTTCTTTCGCAAATCTCTTCCCATGTTTCTCTTCTTAGAAGTTCGGGTTTATATTTTGCATATTTCATATGAACTGTTATATCTGATAATATTTTTTTGTTGGGGGCTTGTTTCATATTTTTCACCTGCATTTCTCCGACTAAAGTTATCGGCATAAATATATCCCTTATCTTTAAATAAGGAATTAGAAGTCCATTTTTTTAAATTAAAAAATGGGGTAGCACATAGTAAATGGAACTAAACTACATGCTACCCCAAAGAGTAGTTAGAGGGAATTAGCAACTTTCCGCTTATTCCTGTCCTCCGACAATTGCCGGAATCAAATCAACGGAAGATACTTCTTCCCAATTGATACCTCTAATATCTTCTCTTGATACAATATCGCCATCAACGATAGCCCAATGTGTAGGGTGTGTATCTATCTGCTCAATAATCTCACTTGAAGCCATCATCAGTTCTGTGTGGCCTGTTTCATTCATAATTCTTAATCTAATTGACATATTCAATCCTCTCCGTTCTTGCTATTCCTCTTAACTATTTAAAGGAGTTCACAAATAAGTTTTGTCGGCCTCCTTTAAGCCTTGACTTTAATCTCCCAACAACCTCAAAATTTTGTTGTTGAGTGCGAGAAGTTGTCTTTGCATCTTCTCTTTGAATTGTTTATCTTGTTCTTGTTTTTCTTCCCATAAAGAAAAAAGTTGGGTATGTAATTCTTCTTTGGTTTTATTTAACCAATCGCTATCTAATGAATTACCTAACATTTGATTAACTTCTAATTTTATTATATTAGGCATTGATTCTAATTGTGTTTTAATCATTTCAATATCCTTCTCAATTTGACTATTTTCAAAATTAGCATTTTGAACTGCTGTTTGTTGATAAGAAGTTAGTCTTTTGTCTGTAAAACATTTATCACAGCATCTTTGCCAAGATGCTGATTTTATCGTTCTTGTGACAAAATCTTCACCGCATATATTACAATTTTTTAAAATTCCTGCCATATCAAACAAACTCCCTGTCTTGTTTTTCAAAAGCATAGTTTTCTTCTAAATAACTTGTTAAAATCATATCCATCTTTTCTTGTAAGGCTTCAACAATTCCTGCAATTACTCTACGGTTTAGACTAATCCATAGTCTATGGTGAGTATTAATTACTACCTTTGGTTCATCATCTTCATTCTGCGATATTACCAATGGTGGTAAATCGGGGCTATCTACTATTCTAAATTCTACATTTGTATTCATATCAATATCTCTCCTGTTAGTTTGTTTGGGTGAAGGAAATACTCACCCGCTTTTTCTCCGTTTTCATCATAGATGGTATCGTGTAAATTTGCCACGATAAAATCCCATGCTTCTTCCGTAAGAATAAAATTATCTTTTGTTATATCGGCATTAGGGTTTTCAAACAACCGAACACCTAACTTCTTAAATTGGCGTTGTAATGAAACTGCACATCTATTGATTGTGTTTTCATCTATCTTTATTCCTGCTTTTTCTAATTCAAAAGCCGTGTGAAACAATACGCTCATTGATTGGCCGCCTTTTTGATGCCAACTCATGACATAATTTAGAAATGTTAATTCTGTTAATTCTCTAAACATATAAATCATATTATTCACCTGCATATGCTTTTGCTACATGAATAGCGTTAAGGTAATTCTTAGTTTGAATCATTCCTTCAAGTCTCGCTATATCATCATTGTCATTTTTATCCATTTGACTTACTGTAAATGTAGCAACTAATAATGCTAATTGTTGCTTACTTGACCTTGTTAGTAAATCGGCTAACTGTTCTGTCATGTGGTCTTTGTATTGTTCTGTCAATAAACATTCCATACATTCAACCCATTCCATCTGTTCTAATCTATAATTTGCTACTTGATACCAACCGCTACCTTCACAAATATTACAATCTTTATTCATCTAATTCACACTCACAATCTGCATCAACAAAGCAACCGCATTCTAAATAACATTCACAATCCATACTTGCATAACAACCACATTCTAATTTAGGGTCTAAATGGTCGTCTAATGCCGCCCAACACATATTATCGGGATAATTACTCATTAGTTTCACCTGCCTTTCTTTCTGCTTCGGTGAAACAACCGTAGCAATAATGTCTGCCTTTACTTATTCTTACATCACAACTTATACATCTATATATTTCTTTCATTTTTATTCCTCATTTAAATTTATTTTAATATGCATTCCATTCCATGTTCGGACAAAATCACATTTCTCATTATAGGGCAAAGCCCAAAACTCGCTTGATACTGACCTATATAATTCCCAAATCTTTTCATGTGTTGTTCCCCAACTATCTTCATTTTCTTCCATTTTAAGACAAGCCCACACTATAACTGAAAGCATAGCAGGGTCTAAGTTTTTAGAAAGAGCCTTCTTCCAAAAATAAGGATTCACCATTCTTTTTTCATTAAACATATTTATTCCTCCAATAATAACATAGGATATTTAGGTTTAGTTGCATTATACGCTCTAACACCTTTGTTATATTTTACTGCGTAGTGGTTCTTTGGCCACCAATCCGGCATTTTACCTTCCGGCCATTCAGCAAACTTCCATTTACCTTCTAAGTAATAATGACGATAAGATTGTATTACAAATTCCCATTCATCATCAAATGTATTTTCAATTCTGTATTGGTCGGCCATAGCAATTGATACAGGAGTTGCTAATGTAGTATCAGCATCAAACTCAATAGGAGTTTGTAGCATTCTTTCATACGCTCCGTGTTGTTTATCGTATCTATCTGTATATTCTCCGCATAAAGCCATGCCATGATTATACAACCATAATGTATTGTGAATACTTTGTCTCGCCCAAATGGTAGAAGGGTGATTTAGCATAGCAGGTTTCATCAAATTAGATTCCATAAGTGCATGATAATCCTTGAGTTGTCGTAGCGTAGGTTCTTGCCCGTATCTATCTGTATATTCCATAAACAAAGCATTAGTGTGTAGCATTTGACAGGTTTCTGTCGGCATTTTTACTACATGCTTGTTTAGCATCTGTTGTGCTGATTCTACGGGGTCTTTTGATAGTGCAAATATATTCAATTAATCATCTCCTTCAATCGCTTGATTTCTTCCACATAGTTATTTATCATCTGTATTAGATAATCAGTAAATGATTCAAAACCTTGATTGTCAATTTCATATCTTTCAAATAGTTCATCTTTGTCAATCATTCTTCTTCACCTTCACAAAATTCTGCAAAGTCATTTAGATATTGTTCTGCATCAACAAATTGGCTATGTTCAATAGTCATTCTATCCAAATGCGCTGTCCAACCGCCCGTTTGTTCTGCATCTTGGTTATCTTTCCAAAATTCGTGCAAGTCTTTTATCTTATCAAAGTGATAAGTTATAGTTTGAGATATGGTATTATCACCATAAATTGTATTTCCGTATTTCTTTGTTATTTTCATTTCTATTCCTCCCATAGTTTATTATAATCAGCATCAAATAATTGCATATTAGTTGGCCACTTATAGTCTGTCTGTTCATCAGCATAACACCCTAATTCATGTATATCTCCATTTTTCATGTGTATTTCTAAATTAGCATATTTACAATAAATTGATTCTACTTTCGACCAATCTATATCTAATTCGCTAACATCAAAAGTTAGCCATGTTTGATAAGTTGCTTCTAAAACCATAGGTTTTCCTTTTTCTATTTTCATTCTTTCATTCTCCTTATTGATATTTGGTATGCATTATAATGCGGCATACCTAACGCAACTAATTCTTTACAAATCCTTTTTCTTGTCTCTTCGTGTTCGCAACTGCGATTCAAAAACTCCGGCTTGTATTGGCGGTGGTTTTCTTTCGGGATTATATCTTTCATATACTTCTTCATAACAACCATCACATATTCTAATTAATATTTTATTTTCTAATTCTTTTAATTCCATTGTTTGAAATTCAATTAACATATGATATTTAGCACCTAAAGCGCATATATCACACTTTGGTTTCTTTTCTTTATCTTTAACAACAAAGAATTTCTTTATCCAATCTATCATATAAATCACCTTAAAGGCGAGGGAACGGACTTCGTGTGATTAGACACTATTCATATGAACAATTAGTGAACACATCCAAGATTCACTAAGAGGTAATTAATTTCATAACCTTTTTATCCGTATTACCATGCAAACCCTCTATGCAGGAAAATATACTTACGCCTATGAAAATGATTACAACCTTACGGTTGGAGTTGTCATTTCCACAATTTGACAATTGCATATTTTTACCTTTAAACCTGCGGTTTCAATTGAGGCTTTAACCTTCCATTGAATCTAATTTCTTTCCTCCAAGAGTTGAGATATAATGTTGCTTGCTTGCCTTTTTGTTAAAGTAATAGCATCCTTTCCTTGTAATCCTGTTGTATGGATTTGACCATCATATCCTAAATCTTTCAAAAACTGAATTTGCTTTTCTGTCGCTAAATCCTCGTCAAATATCTTCTTCAATGAACGCAGTTGATTTGTAGTTAATTCTCTACTGCTCATCATTTGTTCTTTAATATCTGCAAGGAAACTACGCTCCCAATTAGTATTAGCAAAAGATTCGTCAAATTCAGGAACACCATAATAGTCGCACATTTGTAAGAAAGTTTCTCCGCCAAAATCTTTAGTTAAGACTTCTTCTTGCTTTTGTCTTTTGGCTATTTCTCTCGCAAGTCTATCTGCTTCTTGTTTTTCTCTCCAAAGCCTATTTCTTTCTTCTCTTTCTTCTGCTTCTATTCTTCTCTTTTCTACATTTTCCGGTAGATTGTAAATTCGTAGTCTTTCTGCTTCTGCTTCTCGTCGTATTCTTTGTCTTTCTTCTTGTTGTCGTCGTCTTTCTTCTTGAGCAATTCTAATTTGTTCTATTCTGTTTGCTCTATCCTGTTTGTATTTATCTAATCTATTTTGATACTGTTCACGCTTTACATAAAATAAAGCCAAGTCTTTCATTAGATTATCATTAGGAAAACCTGTTGTATTAATTTGTGCTTTAGGATTATCGGGGTGATTCCAACGCCATACAATAGAAGCCATTTTGTAGTTAGGCGAACCATAACTTCCTTCGCCTCTTTTTCTCAAAACTCTTCTTCTATGGTTTTGTTGTGTTTCACCGTCATAATACCAATCTCTTTTGTGAATATTAAAGTGTAAATCCAATTCTTTTACTGCATCAAACATCATAGTAAAAGCATCACCATTTGATTTCCACCATGCTTCTGCCTTCATAGATTTAGTTCTAACATTAATCCATTCTTGGATTTGTTCTTCGGTAATAGTATCAATATTAACTCCTTCATCTTCTGCAATTGCTCGCATAATTAGATATGAGTTAATGTGGTCGCTACCAACACATTCAACAATTCCGTTTTCTGTGTTTCTTATTTCAAAATGATAAACAACTATATGTCCACATAGACATTTTCCAACGCCCATTGTAGAATCTCTAACCCAATCGGGCATTTCATCATTACCACTCCACCAAACATTACCTGTTGCTAACCATTCATGTTTAGCATCATCATAATTATCTGCTACTGATAATTCAACCATTTTACGCTTTAACGCTCTATCCCAACGACCTTCACCAAGTCGTCTTTTTGCTACTATACTTTCCATTTTTATTCCTCCTTACAATTGCAGTTTCCATTTATACCTAACATCAAACCAACCAAATAATATTTATTATTATAAGGCCAGCCATCATCATCTTTAATATCTTTCAACATTTCATCAAACATTACTTTGATAGATGTAGGTTGTTTTTTCCAACCTTCTTCGCCTTTTTGGATTATCTCACAATATGATTTATAATATTCACATTCTGTCATTTTATTCCCCGACAATTCCTGTTCTTTGTCCTACTAAAAATAGGTTTTTCTTTGCTCTTGTAATTGCTACATAGCAAATGTTATTTTCTTCTAATCCGCCTAACGGGTGAGGCATTCTATCAGTTGCTAACAAATATACATTGTTTGCTTCTAATCCCTTAGCCTTGTGAACGGTAGAAAGCATAATTTCTCCGTTATCATTTCCGTCAAAGACTCTCTTGATTTCTTCAATAATTCCACCAACAGTTGATGCTTTCTTTACAAAAATACTGATACAGTCTTTCTTATCTTCAAGAGCCATCGCTTGATTCTTTTTATTATCATTCAATAATTTGTTATAGTTATAATCAAAGTCTTGCATATATAATTGCCAAAACTCTTCTGTTCCCATGTGATTATTCTTAGAAATCTTTTGAACCGCATTAACTAATCCTTTAGTCATATCACGACCAAGAATATATGCTGATTTACCTTGACTAATTAAATCATAGAAAGCACCGACTAATGGTGCATTATATCTACATAAAACCATATCTTTTTCTTGTGGAGTAAATTCAGCATTAACTATTACATTACCTTCAATTGCATTTTCAGCCGCATGGAAATCTTTTACATATCTATTGGCTTCTTTAACAACTGATAAAGGGCATCTCCAAGAAATGCTGAGAGGAAATTCGCTTATTTCTCTTGAACCTTTTTGAAGTCTCTCTCTAAATAGCCCAATACTATTAGAATCTGCTCCCCTAAATCCATAAATCGCTTGATTTTTATCTCCGACAATAATACATCGGCCACCATTCACGCATTTACTAATCATTTCTCTTTGGCTTTCGTTGAAATCCTGTGCTTCATCTACAAACAAAACATCATACTTAGGAAAAGGATAGTTATTTACTAAAGGTAGCCAAATCATATCATCAAAATCAACTTCACTTGTCTTGTTTGCACAAGCCTTGAGTAATGTAGTTAGATGTGCTATCGCTATTTCTTCTTCACGCTCGGAATGGAATTGAATATTATATTCATCAATTAGTCTATTGACTTCCCTTCTATTGGAAGGGTCAATTAGAGAACCTTTGATTAAAGACACCAACTTCTTAACCGGAGCAATATTGAAATCCTTGCCCAAGAAATCCTTAATGATATTATTTAGTTTGAAGTTATTGACTCTTGTTTTGATACCTGCATTTCTAATTGCCGCAAAACCAAACGCATGAAATGTTTTTGCTTCCACGCCTTCGGGCAATCTTTCTGCAAGTTCTGTTGCTATTGATTTATTGAATGCTAAAAAAGCGGCTTTATTATTACCGATTTTATTAGCGGCTTCTACAATAGTTGTAGTCTTACCTGTTCCTGCACCTGCATTAATTATAATGTGGTGGTCTGTATTCTCTATGCAATCAAATATTGCTTTTTGCTGTTCTGTATGTTCCATTTTTAATTACCTCCCTTCAATGGGAATATGATTTATTTCTTTATAATGAAAAGAAATACGACTAATGCACCTTAATGAAAAGGTGAAAAGAGTCCAGAAA
>FUFK010070276.1_pt1 | contig 16803 bp, 23 predicted proteins | sample 1021851 | NCBI WGS metagenome assembly FUFK01 (sample SAMEA51879418, study PRJEB19060) | metagenome | reverse complement strand
GATCACTAGGAGGTACAACCAAAGGTACATAATAAGGTACGTCAGCTGTAGGTAAAGGTATTTCTACCGTCTTAATTTTTTGTGTAGGTGGTAATGCTATGGTGGGTACTTCCATTACGCAGCTTCTAATGCTGCGACTTTGGTTTCTAAGGTTTCTATTTTTGCGATTGCTTCCTGTAATGCAGCAGTAAGTAAAGGTACAAGTTTACTTTGATCTATTTGTTGATATACAGGTTTGTTATCAGAATCAACTTCATCTTTAGTTCCACTTATAGCTTCTGGTACTGCTGTTACCTCATGTGCTAAAAAACCATCAATAATTTTAGAATCACCTATAAAATTAAATTTTGAAGGCTTTAGTGTTTTTAATCTTGTTATGCCATCAGATATTGCAGTTACGTTTTCCTTAAGTCTATAATCAGAACTTGTATTATATGCGGTTGCACTTGTATTACTTGAAATAGAACCGACCATATTGCCATCTGCTCGTCTAAAGGCAATCATAGTTCCTGTATCTGAACCTGTGGCAGAGCCATGTTTCATCTCTAATATATTTGTACTAGAATTATCGGTACAATGAAATTGAACACCATCAGTATTGCTATTACAAGCAACTTGTAAAAACCCTTCTGAAGCTAATGTTGAAGTCGTATTTATAAGCACTCGCCCAGACGAATCTATACGTATACGTTCTGAGGAACTTGTCCCAAAAGCTAAAACATCTGAACCATGTTGATATTGAACATACCCTCTATATTCATCAGTACCAGAAGTTCCGTCTGCAAAGTAAATATTAGCATTCGATGAAGTTCCACCTCTTAAAGTTATTCCTGTATGGCTTGAATCTCCAATTGTAAGTTGATGCAATCCACCATCACCTGCTGTAGTAGTTCCTATACCTACCTTTCCAGACGAATCTATACGCATACGTTCTGAGCCATTATTAACATGGAAACGTATTGAATTGTCACTATGATCATATATTATTCTTCCTTCGTAACTATCTGAACCTGATGTACTATCAGCAAAATTTATAACACCTTTACTTGAATTTCCAGAGTAGACTGTCATACCCTCGTCACCAGATCCAGAACCTATAACTAAATTCTCTCCAGAACTATGAAAACTGCCGGGATTAGTATTTCCTATACCTACGTTTCCAGTTGTTACTATATTTTGACTACCAAAATTAGGATCAATCTTTGATCCAGCTATCGCTGCACTTGCGTTTACATCAGCATTAACGATTTCTCCATCCTTAATGCTTTTTGTTGTTACTTTTGTTAATGCCATTAATCAGCTGCCTCCGCTGTGTTTGTTTTTGCCCATTCTAGGTACTCTTGGTAGTCGGTGTTATTTGGATCAAGTGGAATACATTTAAGATTATTACCTGTTTTTGTTTCTATACTCCCAGTTTTACCTGAAAATGNATCGTTTACTAATTTATAAATAGGGTTTGTTGGATANGCCATAGTTTAAAGCTCCGCAGACAATCTGATTTTAGCTGCTGCGTTATCAGTTCTTAATAATGCAGAAGCACCTTGANNTCCAGTAGCTCCAGTTGCATATAAATCAACCATTNTTTCACTAGAAGACNCTTCCAAAGAAAATTGATCAAAAGTATCTTCANCACCANTTCTAAACATNCTATAATAATNGCTTCCTGTTGTTTGATCTATAGTTGGGGTTGCTCTCATATTTGGNCATAATTGAAGTATAAGGTGCATATTTGAAGCAGTATAACAAGTGCCATTTCCAAAAGATTTGCCTGATCCGTCATCAACTACAACTTGAAAATAACGTCTACAAAGCTCAAGCTCCTGACCGAATGACCTATGCTCAAAATCTGTTGCCGTGCCTGTATCAGTAGCTTCTAATTGCACACCTGTCAAATACCAATCATTTGATGTGCTATCTGTAAAATTAACTTGTCCTGTTGCACTACTTGGATCAGTCGAACTTCTCCAAGCAGTATTTAAACTACCACCTTGTACTGCTGAACCAGCTACTAACCACCAAGTAATTTCTAAGGAACTTCCATTATCATTTCCAAATGCACCTGTAGTATCTGCTGGGAAATCTATTGTATATCTATTCCAGTTTGTATCTGAAACTGTGTAAGAGCCAGAAACATCTCTATTATTATCTCTGTCATAAAGTTCAACGCAATAAACACCTGTTTTAGTTGTTTTTACATAAAAAGATAAAGTAAATTTTTTTGCAGCACTTGTGCCTTTGGCAAATCTTTGGACATCAAATCCTTCTAATTTGTACTGTAATCTTATTTCTTCATTTGAAGCTATTGAAGTATCGGCTGTTGTTACGTCAAGTTTGTAACTATTAGCAAATCCGTCAGGCGAATCGGTTGATTGTGTAGCGGTAAACGCTGCGGATGTGTTTTGCAAATACAAATAAAATCTATCTAAATGATAAGCAGATGACGTAACAGAAGTAAAACTTGTACCTCTTTGTGCAATTTGCATTGCACCATTAATTATCTTGTTTCTATTACCTAATTGACCACCATTTACACCAGTTATATTTTGCAAACTATTAGATGAATCTTTACTAACAACAGTTCCATCAACATCACTAGGTAATGTAAGCGTTTTATCTGAAGAAGGGTTGGAAGTTGGAGCAGCTATAATTGTGCCATTTCCACCGCTATGTTTTAGCTTAATACTTGCCATAATTAACTAGGTTTTGGATTAGCGTCTTTAACCGCTTTATATGTGAATAGCAAAGCTACCAGTTGCATCTAGTTTACCTGCAATAATGTCGTCATACAACATTCCAAGTTGATCTCCAGTTGGTGCATACGTTGTAGAACCATTTGTTGTCCTATCAGTTTTATATTTAACTTTAGCTGCCTCTGTGTTTAATTCAGTTCTTGCTGTATCAATCTTAGATTGAACAAGGGTTATAGACTTCCCATCTTTATCAAACGCTCCAGTAGAGTCATCAATAGTTACAGCGTTAGAATAAGCTTTTCTTATTGCTTCATGGTCTAAACTCATGCTGCTACCTCCATAACTGTTATAAAAGTAGGTGTTCTACTTCTGCTAAATTCATTACTATTACCAGCATCTCTTCCAATATAAACTGTATTACCTTGATCTCCAGCAGCAGCTTGTAATTTATAAGTCGTTGCACTTGTTGTAGAGGGTGAATCAAGAAATTGACCAGTAAAAGAACTAACATAATATGTTTGAGCCGTAACACAAGTACTACTTGCTCTAGCTTGACTTGACTCGCCTTGATCACCAATAAAAATAGCGGTTGACCCTCTTAACAATCTTATGTGACCTATGTGATTAGCTCCTGAACCCAATAAGCCACCATAATTTATTAGTATTTTATTACTTGAACTTGAAGGTGTAATTGCTACCGAAACACCTGTAATATCTGCCCATGCTTCATTAGCAGTACTAAAAGTATCTGTTTTAACTGTTTGAACAACTTGAAGAATACTACCCTTTGCTTCTGTCGCTAAAGTATCACGATCTACTATTCCGTCAGGCAAACCTCCTACTGAGATTCCTGTAACTGTTCCTGATCCGTTAATTGCAATAGCCATAACTATAAGATAACTAATTTTGCACCAGAAGGCACAGTTATTGTGACTCCGTTATTAATTGTAGGAGATACGCTATGAGCGTGTTTGTTTGCCGTCAAACTGTACGAGGTCGTTGCATTTTGGTCATTCTCGAAAAACACCTCATCTGTACCACCTCCCGTAGCTCCAGCACCGCCACCAATAGCACCCCAAGCACCATTGTTATAGCCTTCAAATTGATTAAGGGTGGTATTGTGTCTCAACATACCAACAGCAGGGCTACCATCCCTCTGAGCCGTTGTACCAGAAGGAACTGTAACGCTAGATGTATAGTTATGAGTTATTTTTCCAGTAAATGTTGCACCTGCTAATGGTGCTAATCCAAAATTTGTAGTAGCAACAGGACCAACAGTTACATATCCATTATTTGCTGCATTTCTTATCTTTAAATTNCCNTCNGATGTATCAACGTGCCATTGATAAGCATAATTAGTTGTTAACGCACCAGACTTACTATTATTAGACGCAATAGCTTGCAGAACATTATTTAAGTCAGTACGAACTGCACTTCCTGTTCCGTTATCAATTACAAAATCGTGTTCTGCCATTTAAAAAAGTAACATTGAGTTTATTCTACCCTCCTTTACCAAATCCGACAGCCTGATAAGTGAAATTTCTATCAATCGAAGCATTTGAGGAATTTTTAAAGTGAACAGTAAATCCTGTACCACTTACACCAGAAACTACAAAGTAATCTCCAGATGCCATATTTTGAGCATTAATTCCAATAGAAGGTAAATTAGAATTTGCTCCTAATAAAGAAGAAGTACCAACAAAAAACGGATTAGTAAAGGTAATGGCCTTTGCCCCTGCTCCGCTTGCTGTTACATTACCTTGTTCTGTTCTTCTCTGTAAAGTTGCTGTATAGCCCAGTTGAGATACTCTAATATCCTGTGCCGTATCATTACTTGTTAATTTTGCTCTAAATTGAAATCCTCTACCTTTATAAGTACCATTTGCAAAAGTTTGGAACGCTGTATATGTAGGAGATCCAGAAGAAGGATTATCTTGTGTAACTCTGACTAACATTTCAGCGTTTACATCTGTTGCGGTAGCTCCATCAAAGTCTGTCCAATTATCAATATTCGCTGTTCTACTGTCTATTAAATCACTAGGATAAAAGGCTTCTGTTAAGAAGTGACGTTTAAGATCAAGACTAAATACACCGCCTAAATCTAAAGTATCTCCACCAGCAGTTCCACCGAAATCATAAGTTCCAGAACTAACAATTCCACCAAAGTCATCTAAAGATCCAACGGCATCAAAATCACTAATAGCATCAAAAAGTCCAGTTCCAGATAAGTTTAAACTGTTTGTTGTTGCATCAAATTCAACATTAGTTTTTGTTCCTTGAAATTTGGGGCTATCATTATCTTCTCTTCTTGTCTGTGTTAATAAAGGAGCAAGATTATCTGGCAAATCAAAGACTACGCTTGCTTCTCCAGCACTAAATCTGCCTCCGTCATCTCTAAATTTTAAGATATATTCACCTTCTAAATAAGGCACTTCTGCTGTTGTTGTATTACCAGCTAATGCTTGAATCAAATCAACAGAATTACTAAAAGTACCAGTTCCATCTGTTTTTGTGGAGTGTCTCACATAAACCCGACCACCATGAATAACGTCAACATCTGTAGATAAATCCCAACGCAATCTCACTAATTTTTCATTTATAGGTTCGGCTGTTAATCCAGTAACATTTGCTGGTAAAGCCGTCTTACCAACAGCATTAAATGTTAAATCAGCAGAAGTCGCACTTGTTTGCAATGCTGCGTTATAACTAAATACTTGTATGTCATAAGTTCCAATATCGCTATCAAATATCTCAAAATCAGGGCTAGAAGTCGTTTGTGTAATGTAGTTCCCATTGTTGTATCTATAGTTGACTTGATACTGAGTAACTCCGACAACAGGTTGCCAACTAATAATAATTTTTGATACTGCCTGATTATTTATTTCAACAATTTTCTCAACTGCTTGTAATGCAGCAGGGGCATTTTTTGGAAGGTTTAATATAGATACAGCCCTTGTTGGTAAACTTGAACCATCTTCAATAAAAGCATATTTTTCATTTACATAAGATAAAGCAGTAATTCCATAATTTATATCATCTATTTCTTCGACACTTATGACTCTAAAAAGTTGAGACTTAACAGTATCGTTTGATATTAGCCAGTTTGCATTGACATTTGGAGCTTCAGAAAAAGCACTAGAAACAGTAATTGTTGCTCCAGAGACAGAAGTAATATCCTTAGTCTCAACTGTCCCATCTGGCATTACTACGCTTATTGTTGCATTGCCTGAAGTTGCTATATCTGTGTTTGTAGAGTCATCAACAGTAATAACAGTTGTAGAGGTTACAGAAGCAATTCTTCCTCCTCTTCTTACCCCACTTCTAACAGGATCAGCGATTTCGATAATGGTTGATGGCCTAACAATAATTCCACTATCAATCGAAGTTGTAAAACTTACTATCTCAGTTTCATTTGCCTCGCTGAAAAGTATTGCACGGCCTAATCTTGCAGCTTGCCCCCTTGAAGTACAAGCAAAAGCTTTTACTTGTTTAATGCTTGTCCCTATCTTGTTTATTAAACTCGCATCTTCAACAACCTCATAATCTATTTCTTTACTATCCATATTGAAATAAGAAACAGAAACGACAGAATGACGTTGTTTTAGGCTGCTACCAGAATACGAAAATCCATCGCTAGTTATATTGGACAAATTAAACAAATATGAAGCCGTAGCTGGGCTGTCTTGCTTAAGAGCAATGCTGCCAGCACTCCAGATTGGCATACAACGCATTACACCAGCTAATTCATTTATTAAATCAAAGGCAGAACTAGAGGATTGAATATTTACATTACATGAAAACCTAGCCTCCTGACCTCCAAATCCATCTGATACCAAAGTGTTTGCAAACTTACTTGCAGTTACAAAAGAAAATAAATCAAGACTGCTATCTGTAATATGATCCCCAAACCCATAGCGAGTGCTTGTGAGAAGATCAAGCAAGATCATTGCTGGACAAGAAGTCCAAACAGCAGCACCCATAACTCCGTTAAATATATAACCAGTTGGATAGATAATTCGACCAGTATTAGCATCAACTGTAGGAGTACCAGAACCACTAGCCCCTGCTGCTGGTATTCTTACCTTTACCCCTCTAACTTTATATTTTCTTGATGGAATTGAACTGAACTGCATCGAATCCAAACGAAGGGCAGCATAAGCACTATTTGGATAAGTATTAGAATCATCAATAATCTCCCCAAAACTTGTCCAAGAAAAAGCATCAATTAAGCTTGTATCTGAACTATCTGCTGTAACTCTACTAACCCTAATATCAACAGGAAAAGCACCTGTAAAATTGACTCTATAATCTCTCTGGTAGGCATCAGAAGTTCTTCCTGTGACTGTATCCGTAATGACATCTGTATAACCACCAGAATTATATTGAACTGAAATTTTTAATTGAACACTAGACCCTAATAAATCTCCTTTATCTGTGGCTTTTTGTAGTTGTGGAAAAGTTATTGTTATATTTGCTGCATCAACATTGGAATTAGTTATTTGTCTTGTAACAGGTGAAGATTGAGTAACAGTTACTCCAACGGCTGTTACAGAAGAACTACTTTCTATCCCTTTCACTTTTGTTTGGTTTGATGTCCCGAATCTGGCATTAAAAGTTACGTCTTGATAATTAAAATCAGTAGTTGATGGATTTGCAGAATTAGCTGTTGCTTTCAATATAGGAGTATCATTTAAATAAACGTCTTTGAGTGCAGCGTTATTATATGCAGTCGTTCCTTGCGTTAAACCCTCTTTAGAAGCAGATGCAAATCCCTCGATTTCTCCTTCAGAAATTAAATCTAAGAATGTGGCATATTGTCTAGAATGTAAATTATCAGGTGTTCTAGTCGGTACAACAGTCTGCTGGACTTGTTTCCGACCCTTTCCAGAACCTCTAATTATTTTTTTTGTCATACCTGTACCTGTTGTGTGTCAACTGCCCCAGAGATAACAACGGAGCCAGTTATGATCTCTCCATAGACTATAGGCACAGGAGTCCCAGCCCTCGATGTATTCTGAGTGCCACCAAAAGCAAANGANATTCTTGGATCTTGTTCACTTTTAAACTCAGGCATAGTTGGNAAAGGNAANAACATCTCACTTACACTAGAAAGAACCAAAGCTGCACCAATACCAAAAGCGGCTTTAGCTCCAAGAGCAGCCTTTCCAAAACCAATACCCTTTGCTCCAAATGAAACAGCTTTAGATCCAAAAGCTCCAAAGGCTCCCATGCCAATAGCGATTAAAGCAGCACCAAATATTAGTCTTCCAAATCTACCTCCAGCACCTTGTATAACAGGAACAAAATGTATATCCTGTTGTCCTATAGGGTGATCTATCTCTGTTTCGTCTATAGCATAATCACCGACTTTTACTTCATATAGTTTGGGGTTCATATGTTCTTCAATGCCTTCAAAATTATTAACTAAAAAACTTATTGCATGACTTAAAGTGTCTACTTTAACCTCAAATTCTTTATGACCGACAAATTTGGCTAATTCCCCATATAGTTTTATTTTACGCAGCATAACGATACCTCGCCCCTGTACATTTTAACAACCATTCTGAATATGGTTCTATGCAACTAAGTCTATCTCCTAAATGGTGCAAAACATCCCCCTCTAAGAAAATACCTACATGATTTAATCCTTTTCCTAAAATACTCATTGCTAAAAGATCTCCATTAATTAGTTTTTCATTAGGATCTAATAATTTAAAACCTCTAACAGGTAAAGCCCTATCAAAAACTGGATCATCTAAAAAATCTTCCAAATTTGCTGGTCTTTCATAATCTAACAACTCAATTCCTTTCTCTTCTCTATACCAATCAACGACTAATGACCAACAGTCTGTGACACCCCAAGCCCATTCTCTGCCAATCAAAGGAGCTTTATAGCCTGTAGGCTCTATATATCCCCATTTTTCTGTTTTAGGATTGACAATATGCCACGCAAGACCGCTTTGCTCACACGCTACTTTGTCAGGCTGACTCGCAACTGGTGGAGTTATAGGGTGGCTATGCACAACAGCAATAATCTCACCTGTATTATCAGCCCTTATATAATCTTCTGGATCAATAATAAAACATTGATGCTCTGTCATTGATAAATTACGACAAGGATAATATTTTTCTTTTCCTCTGACATTTAACAAAAGACCACAAGATTCTTTGGGATCTTGATCTTTAGCATGAGCGAGTGCAGCTTCTTTCCAATTCATACGACAAAAGTTCCAATACTAGGAAATTCGGCTCTAGTGCAAATCCTCTTAGGTGCATTAACACCAGCCATATCTATTGGGGCTGCTAATTCAAAAGAAACAACATCTCTATTTTCTGCTGATTTTCTATCAATTTCGTATATTTCTCTTGGGCCTTCTGCTGTAGGGTCAGGGGTTCCAAAGGGATTAGTATTACCAGCAAAATTTGCAGAATCTAAAAATCTTGCAGAAGTTCTAATTCTTGTAACTGTAGCTCCTGTTAAATCGTTTCCAGTTGTTATAGAGTTTACGTTTAAGAGAATAGCTGTGATTGTTCCTAGTGCATTACTTACAGTTAATGTTGGTCTAGGAATCTGCCCACGCTGATAGGCAAAACCCTCTGCTGTGATAGGCATCTTCACATAAGTGTTTCCAGCCCAGATAATATCCCCATTACCTAATGCACTTGTTCCATTATGAAATCTATAAGTTGCTGTCGAACCATGTAAATTTGCATCTAGGGTTAAAGCAAAAAGTTCAATAATTGAAGAAGGATTGGCTTTCTGTAAATCAGAAACTATGGGGTCTGTACTCATGGCTCAAATACTTGTCTAAAAGTTGCTGTAACTGTTGCTCTGTTTAGATACGGAATTGTTTTATTCCATTTTTCGCATACGAACTTCATTGCAGAACTTTCCCCTGCTGGGGTGTAATCAAAACTTTCTGTAGCTCCCCTAGCGTCAAGAAAATCTTCAATAGTGTCCGCATCTGTTTCGCTGACATTCCATGTAAAATTGAAAGCTTTAGGCTTTTGATTATCTGGTAAACCAAAAGTTATTCTGTGTTCGTAACCATCTGCAAATCTTACAAGGTTATAATTAGGTGCATTATTTTTTCTCGATCCATAGGAAGGTTTAATATCTGGGAAGGTTGCCATTATGCTAATAATCCCCCTGCTCTTTTTTGTTGTATTATCTCAGATTGTACTGCCACCGCAATAAGTCTGCCTAACTCCCTACCTTCCTGTTCTCCTCCTTGTGCATCAATACCTCCGTCCATATCTACGTTCACAACTATATTATTTGTCATATTACTTCCACCTAATTCATTATTTGGAATAATATTACCAGCAGTAGAGGGAACAAATAATTCTGGCCCTTTCTCACCAACTATTGAGGGTCTGCCTACTGGTGGCCTACCTCCTGTTGAAAAAGTATCAAGATTTTTAAATATTCCCTTAGCACCTCCAAAAGTATTAAATAAAAGAGTATTAATTCCAAGTCTCATTAATTGTCTAGCAATATCATTCAATAAAGCTCTTGCACTATCTGCTAAAGATTTAGTTTGCATAACAGCATCTACTAAGGCATCTGAAACTCCTGTAGCAATAGAATCTCCTATCTTCTCAAAAGTTTCTGCAAGTTTTTTAGCTGCTTCCTCTTGCTCTTTTATCTTGTCAACACCTTCTTGAAGTTTTTTATTTTTCTGTTCTATCTTTAACAGAATTGGTCCAAAAAGCTCCCCATATTTTTCTATCAATTCAGTTTCTCTTTGTTTAATATCAAAACTTTTTTTATCCTCCTCTGTTTTAATTTTTGATCTTTCTATAGTTATTTCTAATTGTTTATTACTTTCTAGAAGTTTTCTCCTCGCTTTATCAAAATCTTTAGCAAGTTCAAACTCTTTTTTTGTTTTTAAAGATTCCTGTAATTTATTTATTTTCTCTTCTAATTGACTGATTTTAGTTTTTGCTATATCTGCTCCCCCTGCTCCACGAAGTAACCAATCTCTGAGAATATAACCAACAATATTTGTCTTTTCTACTTGCTTTTCTAACTTTGTAATTTCTTCCCTGTATTTTTTTATTCTTGCAGTAGTTTCATCTATAGTTCCTTCTTCTAAAAGTTTGTTAAATTCTTTATGAGCATTAATAGTTTTTAAAATTTCAACAGTTACAAGTCCTAAACCAACAATTAACGCACCTATTCCAGTTTTTATAAGAGCCATTTTGAATGCAGTAGCTGCGACAGTAGCCTTTCCAAAGCTCGCAGCAGTAATTAAAGCCATTTGTGAACTAGCAGCTAAAGTTCCATTTGTTGCCACAGCCGCAATAGACATAGCCGACATCTGTGCTGTTGTTGCAGCTATTACAAAAGACAACCCCTTAAAGGCTAAAGCAGCCCCAGCTATGGCTGCTGTAACCTGACCTCCTTCTGAACTGAAAAACTTTAATAAAGATGTTAATCCTTTAACTACTGGTTGTATGACAGGAACAAGAGCCTTCCCTAAAACTTCTGCGAAATCATCAAAAGATTCCTTTAAAGCATCAACATCACCTGCAAATCCAGCTCCCGCTGCTGTAGCTAATTCTTTGTAAGCCCCATTAACTACTTTCAAAATCATTGCATGAGCTTCAGCCGTCTTATTAGACTTCATTAAAGTCTTTATGGTATCTATTTGAGTTTTATTAAAAGAAATACCTGAACGATTTAAAGTAGATAAATTCCTTTCTGGATCTTCCAATGCCTTTGCTAATTGCATGAAAGAAGTTTTTAGATCTACTTGGTTAATTTGAGCTATTTCTGCAGCAGCTTTGGCCACCTTCTTATAAGAATCAACTCCTATTTTTCTAAAAGTAGTTAATAATGCAAAGCCTCTAGTAAATTCATCTTGACTAAATAAAGTTGCATCACCAAAATCACTTGCTGCCTTTTGCAATCTATTTAAGACATCAACTCCTTCATCTAAATTTTTAAGACCTTGTCTAAGAATTGCTACATCTCTTTCTCTCTCTGAAAACACCCTTAAACCACTATTTACAGTAGAAAAAGCAGCACCTAAAGCAATAATAGGCCCCATAGTAGCTGCTAATGAAGCTGCCAACCCTTTTGCTGCTGCCGATGTCCCAGCCAAAGAAGCTGAAGTTCCTTTTGCTGCTGCTGATAATTTATTAGTGGCTAAAGTAGTATTGTTTAAAGATGATACGGCACTTCTCGCATCTACAGTAAGTTTTACATTCGCCTGTGCCACAAATAAAAAAAGACTTTATTCTATATTACCTCTAATTGCGTTTTTGTCGTTGTGATCTTTTCTTTTCTTCTTCAAATTTGTTTTCATAATAGGCAGCCCAATATATAAGCTCTTCCTCTGTAATGGAAGTTCTTAGTTCATTTAAGGTTTTACCAAGTTCTGTTGCTAGGAAAAATTCAAAGTTGAGCCAACTATCCCCTCTTATCCTTTTTTTGCAGTATCTAAATCTAGTTTAATATCAAATAAAAATAGTTCTAAATCATTTAAAACTTTTTCTGGTAATGATCTTTGCAATATTGGTGCATCTGACATATCAAAAGCTGGACTGCCATCTTCTTTCTGTGCCATTCTACAAAGTAATTGAGTAGAAACAGTCAACCCTTCATCTGTCCCTGCTAATTGTTGAGCTTTTTGCCTATCAAATCTAGTGATAGGTGGAAAATATAGAACAGATAAGACTTTGCCAGATGAATCTTTCAACTCATACTTGCGTCTAGCTGTCATCTCATCTTTAAAACCATTGATGAGAAGGTCTGCGGTTCTTTCAGTTGCCATAAATAAATGCGAAGAATTTTAAAAGTTAAATAGCTGAAGTTATAGTGCCACTTGGCTTGAATGTGATGCTAATAGTATTTACATCACCCATAGATGAACTCTGCTCGAAGCTTGTTATAAGGCCGCTAAAACTGATTTTCTTTGAAGTAGCACCACTACCACTATCAGGAAAAAGTTCAAAAGCAGCAGTACCAGCATCTCCAGTAGTTAAAACACCATCAACAAAAGTTGCGGTTTCACCTGAGGCAGCAGCATCATACACTAATTCAGCAGATCCCTCACCTTCAATAAGTCCACCAACAAAAGATTTAAAAGTGTCACCTTGAACAGTAGTCTCTTGAGTATCTTTAGAGATAGACATAGACCAACTTCTAGTTCCAAGAACAGGGTTTACGGAAGAACCTCCGTCATCAAATTTGACTTGCCCAACATCGCCTTTAACAGCAGCCATAACAATTAAAAGAAAGATTTATAAATATATTAACTCTTTTCTGCTTTTTTTACAGCNTTTTTATTTNNTTNTTGTTTTTCCATNTATCTNCNNCATTGANNATCCCAATANTGNGGNTCTCTTCTNCCTTTTACANCNTCAATAACATCAAGCATTTCTTCTGTGATTTCCATTTAAAGATCCTCATATATTTCAAATGTTATTCTAATCTGTGTTTGAAATTTTCCCTCTGGACTTGATGTAAATATTTCAGGCCCAACAGGTGGATCAAAACTAACATTTGAAACTGTAACCCTATTGTATAAGTCTCTAAGCCTTTTGCAAATCGTAAAATTAGCCCCTCCCCCTATGTTTTCTTCTGTAAAAACATTTAATATAACTAATCCAGTAATAGTATTAAAAGCATTAGAAGTATCGCCCTGTGTAAGATATTCATTTGAACCAAAACTTGTAATACATTGTACGAAGCTATCCTCAGTTGTAGAGTCAAAAGACATATTATTAAAAACAACAGGGATAGCAGGGCTTGAAGCAAGCTCTGTTGCTAACCTAGCTTCTATCGTGGATCTAACAGTATTTAAATCTACAGCAGCCATCTAAATACCCCTTTTAATAATTTCATATTGATTTCTAGCATATTTTTCAAGTTGCTTTCCTATTAATTCTGGGTATCCCTTAACTGTACCTTGTCTTGTTCTATACTGCTTATTCCATGAAGGAGGCAAGTTTTCTCCAAAGCAAACAGGCTCCGCATAAGGTAAGTTATTTGTAATTGTTCCTGTAAATTTCTTAATATCTGTTTGCCATGCGTTTCTTAACTGCCCTCCTCCTTTTGGTTCACCTTCATAAACGACTCTAACAGGTGTGGCTTTTTTCACTCTTGCTGTCCACTCCAAAGTAGTTGCAGCTACTAAATCCACTACTGCTTCTTTCATTACATCGTCAATTTGGTTTAAGCTGATTTTTCTTGTCATGTTTACCTCAAGATAAGATCAAAGCTAACAGCAGTATTATTCTGCTCATTCGTAATAACTTGAATAATTTTAAATTCAACATTGCTTATAACTACTCTATCTTTTGTTGTTGGTGCAAATGTAAGATCCCCAGCAGATATAGTAAGCAACTTATCCTGTGATTCAATTAAATCATTTACCTGATTCCTTGAAACATTACTTAAAGCACCTTTAATTGTCGTATCAGATGTTGATTCTGTTATAGCCCCAGTAGTGGTGTTATATGCCCCTGCTGTCACTTTTCTGATAGTTACATCACCACCAAGCTTCTTTAATGAAGCACTAGCAGCTTTTTTTAGTGCTTTAGCAAGACTCATAATAAATAAGCAATAACAGTTCCACTCCCTAGAGTAATGCTGGTTATAACACCACAAATTTCATTACTGGATTTAAAGGGAACAGCACTTAAATCACCTGTTACATTCTCGGCAACAAGTGTGATTACAGAATCCTGTAAGGCAACAACCTTTCCAAAACGCCCTGTGTGTGCGTCAGTATCATTGATGATTTTGGCTGCTGGAAAATTAGAATAAGGCATGATTAAATTTTGTAAGCTATACAAGCTCCATTTTGGAGCGTAATACTGGTAAAAACACCCTCAANATGAAANCCTGCTGGCATTGTTTCACCATCTAGTGAATTGCCTGTATAGTTTTCAGTTACAAGAGTTGTGATATGTGTATTTTCATAAAAGTCAATTCTTTTAAAACGACCCGTATGGGCTGCTGAGTCTGTTATAACTTCTGCCCCGACATTATAATCAGCAGGAGAACCAAATCCAAATGCTTTAGCCATAATTAACTCCTCTTGATGCCGATATTTGCTCTTCCACCTATTCTAATACCCATTAGATAGTGGTCAACGATTGGTGGGATTCGATCAATACCTACTGCCCCATAAAATCTTGGAGTTGCATTTATATTACCAATACTAACTGTCGCAAAATCTTCCAAACCACTTAACTCTAAACCGTTTCTGTTGTTGTTTAAATAGACAGCCAAAATTACCTGTGCGTTTTTTACACGATCTGGGATTTCAGTATCGGTGTAATAATCAGCAACTAATCTATTTGGAAAAGATAAACCATACAAATTTGTGTAAGTATCAGGTTTTCTTACTCCTGATCTTGGCCATTCAAGTGCTTGGGTATCGTCTACCCTAGCTCCTAAAAACTTTTCACGATCAATTCTCTGTGCAGCCGTAAACAAAGCACGATTTTTATTATCAGTCGTAGAATTATCCCATGCAGCTGCGTCATCACTGAGGACTAAACCCTCAATAAATGAGTTTGCATCTGCAAGAGTTATATAGGTGTTTGCGTTAGCACCACCAACAGTTGCATCAAGAGTTATCGCCATTTAGTTTTACCTTCTTGGGCTTTGGTTTTGGTTTTGGCTTTTCAAGAGTTGGAGTTAATGAAGCTGCCTTTTCAGCAGCCTCATTCCTCGCTCTCATACGCCTAAAAGCGTACATTCCCATTTAGCTAGATGCTCCTTTTAAAGCAACATAGTTAATAACAATAGCTTCACTTAAAGATCCACCTGATACGTTGGAAACTGTGATCTTGAATGATCCAGCAGCGATACCATTAGCACTTACGATATAAGCACCTGCTGTACCTGCAGAACCATGACAAGCGACAACAACATCTGTTGCAGCGACTTTGCTGTTAGTAACTGTGAAAGATACTTCAGCAGCATCTGCTAATGCAGCGTTGTTCATTGTGATCTGTCCACTCTCAGTATTAAGAGTTACACCTGTTGATTTGTTAGTAGCCTGAGTAACAGTGCCACCGTCTGTTGGGCCGATTAAACTACCAGCACCAATTTCAAAAATAGAAGCCATGATTAATCTTGGTTACTTACGTTAGTAGCACGGACAATTCCGATGTTCTTTGTCTCATACACTTTCGACCATGATGCAACAGTTTCCAATACAGTTCTGTTTGGGTTAACTGTTGATACAGCGTACTTAAGACCTACTGGGTGATAGATATAGTGAAGATCCACAGCCATTGCTTCTTCTAAAGCAAGGATGTCTCTATCTGTTTGTGTTCTGATTGGTGCTTGCTCACCTGTAACAACTGCTCCTTGTGTAAAGAAGAATGTTGAATACTCNGTNGAAGAACCAGATCCTGTTGTAGGAACATCATCAGAAACAATTACGTTAAGACCCATAAAGGTATTAACAGTTGAAGGGCCATCAAATGCTCTTGATGTACTACCAGCAGTTGCGCTTCCATCTGGTGCGCCTGTGTTGTCATAAATGCGGTCAATTGCATTTCTCTCAACCAAGTCATAAAAGACTTTTGAATGCATTGCAACTGATGTTAACTTCTGACCTTGATCACCAAGTAAAGACTGTGCTTTTGCAACGTGTCTTGGACTTAATGTTGTTGGAGTATCACCTGATTCTGAATCAATTGTTAAAGCAAATAAAGCAGAGTTGCTGTCNTTTGCNTTGATNGAACCAAATGCACCAGTTAAGCAAGAGAATAAGTCTTTTTGCTTCTGGTTGTTAACATAAGCAGCCATCTTCTGAGCGATAGCAGCCATTGGGTCAGGGCCACCACCAACTGCTAATGCAGCNAAGTCTCTNGAACTAAATGCACGACCTCTNTGAAGAACAGCAGCGATTTGGTTATCNGCTGTNATCTTTCCAGGTGTTAATGATAATGAATCTGTTAAGACTTCAAAGTCTCCAGATAAGTTTGCTTTGTAAAAAGGTATCTTTACAAAATCGCCGCCTCTTTCTGAGGATAGATTTAATTCTGCTAGAGGTGTCACTACCCCACTCTGCAAGAAAGCATCTCTTTGAGTTGTTTCTTCAATCAGATAGGGTGTAAAAACCTCAGGGATAATTAAATC
>FUFK010037468.1_pt1 | contig 16803 bp, 6 predicted proteins | sample 1021851 | NCBI WGS metagenome assembly FUFK01 (sample SAMEA51879418, study PRJEB19060) | metagenome | reverse complement strand
ACTGAGACAAGACCCAAAAAAACTCGTCAAGGGCGGGGAAAACACTCGAAATACTCCGCAACGTCCCGTAACTCGGCTCGTAAAAGATACAGAGGTCAGGGTCGTTAATGTATTGTCGCATTCGACTTCAAGAAACAAACTATCAGGAATACCATAATTATCGTATTCTTGGTAGTTCTTCTTTTGAGAGGTGTTTAGAGATATACAAAGAATACATTTCTTATAAGAACTTTGAAGGAACTGTACCGATATTTCGTGAAGAATTTGAATTACCTCATACGGACATTATTGGTTACTATGATGGAAATGAATTAGCAGCATTTACTCTTGCTTATAAATTTAAGAGTGTGAATAGTGTATGGGCGGATCAGTTTGCTTGGAATTATAAAAACAAAAAACTCAGTTTAGGTCACGTTGCAAATAAGAATGAGATTGCATTATATAAAAGATTAGGTTATGATTACTATTATCTGGGAGAATCCTCAGATTATAAATCAAAATTACAGGGATACGAGATTTCTAATTTCTTTGACGAATGGCAAAATTAATCGCAAATCTACCGACTAAAAAGGTATTTGTACGAAAAGAGTATTTAACGGACTTTCAATCGGGTCACGGAGAGTTTGTAGAGGGTTTATGGGTNTGTGCAAAGTCAATACAGGGTCGTGCTTTCTATTTTGAGACATATTTACCAGAATATGGAGCAATGTATGATAAATTACCCATCTCTGCATTTGTTTCAAGACCAAAAACACCTGATCCCGATATGGATTTGGTCAATTTACAGTTTTGGAACTGCATGGACTATGATTTTACAGTGATTCAGAAGCAATTTGTTGCTCCAATGGAGTGGGAAGTGCGTACAAGACACTTTGGAAGCGTCAAAGGACAGTATATTTGCACTTTAGACAACTATCACGGTGATTCTGACCAAGTTGACACTGCAACAAGTGAGATGCCTGATGAACATAAGTCATTTAACCTCATTGAATTACGTAATGGACAGTATTGTCTCTATCCAAACAACCGATGTCGCATCTTTGATACCTCAATGACACCTCAAGACGTTAAAATACCTGATTTTAAGGTATCAACACGTATTTTTGAGGTTGAGAACGATGTTAACTGGGGTCGATTAGGTGATTGTGACGATTATTTCTGGACAACACCCGATGAAAGACGAGAAGAGTAGGTATATACTACATTGGATACAAGAAATATCTAAAATTCGACCAGAATTAGGTAATTTTAGCATCTGTCCTTATGCGTCAGGTGCTAATTTTAGTATTCAAGAGCAAAAATTGAGTCAAATTGTGCCAAATTCTGATTTTGACGTTATAATAAACATAGTCGAAGACGATATTGACGCAAATTTCTTGTATGAGTCTGTTGATGACTACAATCAGCACTATCCTGACTACAAATTCATCGCAGATCACGGAAAAACCAATACATACATACAAGGAATACAAACAAATAACGGAAAATACAACTTAGTTTTGTGTCAATCACGAAATGAGTTGACCGAAGCAAGAGAAAAACTTGCAAAAACCAATTATTACGATTATTGGGACAAAAATTACCTTAAAGAAGTATTAGAAGACGATTATGGAATCATCAGAGACTAAAAAAGAGTANACAGAAAAGGAATATTGGGAAGGAAAAGTGCCCGATGAGTTATTTGAGGAATATTTACAGAAGTATGGTTATGAATATACTCCTTGATGGGGTATAAATAAATCTAAAAGCATTAATAATGGCGATTCAACGCAAATCAAGAGCATTTAAGGATATCAGTTTGTCTTTTTCACCACATCCAGTGACAAAAGACCTTCCTGTGCTTACAAATGAGCGAGCAATCGTAAGATCTGTGAGAAATTTGGTTGAAACAATGCCAACTGAGAGATTTTTCAATTCTCTTATAGGTACAGAGGTAAGAGCATCTTTATTTGAAAATTATACACGTAATTCACTTTTTATAGTTGAAGATCAAATAAAGCAAACTATTAAAAACTTTGAACCTAGAGTTGATAATGTTAGAGTAGAGGCATCTTCCTCTCCTGATACTAATACTTTGGATATTAAAGTATTATTTGATATTGTTGGAATAGAAACACCGTTACAATCATTTTCCTTTATATTAGAACCAACGAGATAATATGCCCTTTACACAGTTTACAAGTTTAGACTTTGATGATATCAAAGCACAAATAAAAGATTTTATACGTTCAAATTCAAACTTTACTGGTTTTGATTTTGAGGGGTCAAACTTTTCAGTTCTAATTGATGCTTTAGCATATAATACTTACATTAATTCATTCAATGCAAATTTAGTTGCAAATGAATCATTTTTAGACTCTGCAACTATAAGAGAGAACGTAATATCACTTGCAAGAAATATTGGTTATGTACCCCGTTCAAAAACCGCTGCTATCGCTACAGTTAAGATAGGTGATATAAATGTAGGAGCAACTAATGATAATACCACAAAATTTTTAACTCTTCGTGCAGGTCTTGTTTGTGTTGGTTCTGCTAATAATACAACATATCGTTTTTCTATCCCTGACCCAGTAACATCAACCAGAGTTATTGATAATGGTGGAACATCTTTTGCACAGTTTGATGAACCAATTAGTATATACGAAGGAACTCTTCTACAAAGAGTGTATCGTGTAGACACATCTACAGATCAAAGATTTATTATTGATAGTCCTAATATTGATAGTTCTACTTTAAGAGCATTTGTTAAAGGTCCAAATGATGCTGGTGTTGGTAGAAAGTATTCTATGATTGATAATATTTTAAATATAGATAAGAATTCGGAAATATTTCTTGCACAAGAAGTGCAAGATGAAAAATATGAGATATTATTTGGTGACGGTTTATTTGGTCGTAAATTAGAAAATAACTCAATTATCACTGCAAAATATATTGTGACTGATGGTGAAACAGGAAACGGTGCTTCAAGTTTTAGTTTTCAAGGACAGTTTACAAATAGTAATGGCACTTTCTTTACACCAACTGATAACATATCAGTATCAACCATTACAAACGCTTCTAACGGTTCTGAAGTTGAAGATGTGTCTTCTATTAAATACTTTGCTCCAAGACTTTACTCAGCACAATACAGAGCAGTTACACCAAGAGATTATGAAGCAATCATTGCCACAATTTTCCCTCAGACAGAATCTGTTTCAGTTATTGGTGGTGAAGAATTAGACCCACCACAATTCGGTAAAGTTCAGATAAGTATAAAACCAAAAAATGGTACTTTTGTATCAGATTTTGATAAATCTCAAATTAAAAATAAATTAAAAAGTTACGCTATCGCTGGTATTAATTCTGAAATTGTTGATTTAAAAATACTATATGTGGAAATTGACACAACTGTTTATTACAATCCATCACAAATTGCTTCTGCATCAAATTTAAGAACATCTATTATAAGAGGTTTGGGTGAATATGCCAATAATGTTGAACTTAATAAATTTGGTGGTAGATTTAAATATAGTAAAGTAAGTACATTAATTGATCGCATTGATAATGGTATTACATCAAATATTACAAAGGTTATTATAAGAAGAGATTTAAAAGCATTGTTAAATCAGTTTGCACAATATGAACTTTGTTTTGGTAATAAATTTAATATTAATACTGCTGGTTATAATATAAAAAGCACAGGTTTCACAATCAGTGGGTTTAATGATGTTGCATATATCACTGATGTTCCAAATAAAAATGCCTCTGGAGTTTTAGACGGTTCTAATTTGGGTACACTTTCAGTAGTTACTAAAAATAATAAAGGCGAACAGAGAGTTATTATTAAAGATGCAGGAGTAGTTGATTATAAAAAGGGTGAAGTTATACTTAATACAATAAACATAACATCTACAGTGAATCAAAACAATATCATAGAAGTTCAAGCTTTCCCTGAATCAAATGATGTAGTGGGATTAAAGGATTTATACCTTAATTTTGATGTATCAAAGAGTACAATAAATACTATTAAGGATGTTATTGCTTCTGGTGAAGATGTTTCAGGAATCGTATTCACAAGAGATTATTACACATCAAGTTACTCTAATGGAGATTTAGAGAGGAAATAATTTATGTCAAAAATTGACAAAAGAGTCAAAGTCAATACAATTATTGAAAATCAGTTACCTGAGTTTGTGGTATCTGATTTTCCAAATGCAACTGAGTTTTTAAAACAATATTTCATTTCACAAGAGTTTCAAGGTGGAGCAACCGATCTAATTAGTAATTTAGATCAATATTTAAAAGTTGATAATTTAGTTCCTGAAGTTGTTGTAGGTGTAACAACAATATCTGCAGGTATATCAACAACAGATACAACTATATCGGTTCCTAGTACAAAAGGATTTCCAGCAGAATACGGACTTTTAAAAATAGATGATGAGATAATTTCATATACAGGAATAACTTCAACAACATTTACTGGTTGCATACGTGGGTTTAGTGGTATTACAGGATATAATGTCGGTATCTCATCTTCACTACTAGAAATAAATCGTGAAAGTTTAAAATTTGATGAAACAACAGCGGTTTCTCACAAATCTGGTTCAAAATTAACAAATCTATCAGTTTTATTCATTCAAGAATTCTTCAGAAAAATGAAGAAAACTTTTTTACCTGGTTTAGAGGATAATGACTTTGCAGAAAATCTAGATGTTGGTAATTTCGTTAAATTTGCTCGTTCATTTTATCAGTCAAAAGGTATTGAAGAATCAGTTAGAACTTTATTTAAAGTATTATATGGGGTAGAATCAAGAGTATTAGATCTTGAAGGTAACTTAATAAAACCATCTGATGCAGAATTTATTCGTAGAGAGGTTGTAGTAGCCGATTTAATTGGAGATGGTGAACCACAAAATTTAACTGGTCAAACAATATTTAAATCAACTGATACCTCAACAAACGCATCAGTTTCAGAAGTTGAAATTATAAAGAGAGAAGGAAGAAATTATTATAAAATTGCATTATTTGTTGGATTTAGTGATCGTGATTTGATAGAGGGTGTATTTTCAGTGCCAGGAAATACAAAAGTTTTAGATGAAGCACCTGCTGGTGCTACCATAATAAATGTAGACTCAACTGTTGGATTTGGTACTACTGGTACAATTATTAGTGGTGCAAACTCAAATATAACATATACATCTAAATCTATCAATCAATTTTTTGGTTGTTCTGGAATTCAAATTGGTATCGGAACAGCTGACAATGTTAGAGATAATGAGACTATTTTTGGATATGAAAATGGTGATTTGTCAAAGAGAGTTGATTTGAGAATTACTGGTGTATTATCTGAGTTAATCCCTATCACTGATATAAGTTTGATTAATGAAGGTGAAAATTTATTTGTTAAGAATATTGGTGAAAAAATCGAAAATGACAGTAAAAATTATAAACAGATATTTGCCAACTCTTGGATTTATAATACAAGTTCAAGATTTCAAATTGATATACCAACATTTGGTAGTTCAACATTTGTTTTAAATACATCCATTGATAAATCATCTCTAAAAGTTGGTGATAGATTTGATATAATGAAGAGAAATGAACAAGTTGTTGTTGGTAGTGGTGTTGTAGGTAGCATAGATATTGTTCAAAACCAAATTACAGCAACACAGATTGCAGGATTTTCTCAAGATGCAAATCAATTATATGATATTCGTAGAAAAATTGAAAAAGTAACAAGTAATGGAGTACCTATTGGTCAAGGAAATGATACAATTATCGCTGATACTTTAAGTGTATATACTGATGGAAATGAAGATGGATATGTCGCATCTAATTCACTACCCAGTTATGATATTACAACTGATATAATTGAAGAAACTCTTGTAGGAGGGACTGCTGCTGGACTAGATGGATTTAATGCGTTAAATGATAGATATAGTTTTATCAATTTTAATATCAGTAGAAATATAAAATTTATACAAGGTGATGCTGTAACTTATCAACCAGAAGGTGCTGGATTAATTGGATTAGATACTGGTAGAACATATTTTGTTGATCCTGTTTTGCCAGATGATCCAAGTCAAGATATTACAAAAATAAGAATATTTAATTCTACATCTCAGATTGGATCTGCAAGCACTGTTCAAGTTGGACCTACAACGTCAACCACTGATATTCATAGATTTGTATTAGAAAAACATAAAAGTAGAAAATTAGAACCAGATAAGATATTAAGAAAAATTCCACTATCTCAAAACTTATTTGTTAGTTCTAATCAAGATATACCTACAAATGATATCGGTATTTTAATAAATGGTGTACAAATTCGCTCGCCAATTTCCGATAATCAAATTTATTTTGGTCCTCTAGAGTCAGTTGACTTACTAAATGGTGGAAGTGGATATGATATTGTTAATCCTCCAATAGTTGGCATAGAAACAAGCACAGGGGTTGGTGCTGCGGTTGAACCAATAATTCAGGGAACAGTTAAAGAAGTATTTGTAGACCCACAGGATTTTGATATTGATGCAATTCAAAGTATCTCATTAACTGGTGGTAATGGAAGCGGTTGTGTATTAGAACCAATACTAGGAACAAGAAATAGAGAATTAGAATTTGATAGTAGAGATGTATTTTTTAATGGTGGTATTGATATTTTAAATGAAACTATTACATTTAAAACAGAACATAATTTAGATGATGGAGAACTTGTTTACTATGGATCAAATGGTAACTCTCCTATTGGTATTGGAACAGCTTACGATTTATTGAACCAAGTTGATGCTACTTTATCTGATGGTGCTCCTTACTTCGTTAGGTCTGTTAATCCTACCACTATTAGAATATTTAATACCAAAGTAGATGCATTATTTGGTACTGCAGGTATTAATACTGTTGGTTTATCAACTGATACAGCAGCGAGTGGTATTCATAAATTTAGAACAGAAAGTAAGAACACTTTAGTTTCAGTTAAGGTGTTAGAAGAGGGTTCTGGATATACACATCGAAAATTAAGAGTTAAACCATCTGGAATTTCCTCATCATTTAATACTATATTTTTTGATAATCATGGATTTGAGAGTGGAGAGTTAGTTGAGTATTCTGCAGAAACAACACCAGTTCAAGGTTTAAGCACATCTAATTCATATATTATTAAGAAGTTAACTGATAACTCATTTAAATTAGCAGATGCTGGTATTGGTGGAACTTCTACAGTAGATTACAACAGAGGAAAATATGTCAATTTCACTACATCAGGTGAAGGATTCCAGATATTTAATTATCCTCAGATAAAAGTAAATGTTGATGTATCTTATGGTTCAACAATTACAGGTGATATAACAATAACTCCTGTTGTTACAGGTGAATTGATTGGTGGATATCTATATGAAGAAGGAACTAATTATGGTTCAACAACACTTGACAAAGAGGTTATTCCAAAAGTATCGATTGAAAACGGTAAATTTGCTGAATTTAAACCAATAGTTGTTAATGGTAAAATAACTGATGTTGCAGTTGTAAACAGAGGTAGAGAATATAATTCAAGTCCAGAACTTAAAGTTATTACAACAGGTGCAGGTGCAGGTGCTGTTGTAAGACCAGTTATTGAAAANGGACAAGTTATTGACGCTATAGTTACTAATCCTGGTATTGGTTATAGTAGCATAGAAACAGAAGTAAGGGCATTTCCAAGAGGTTCAAATGGTTCGTTCATCGCTAGAGTTAGAAGTCTAACTTTAAATAATACTCACAGATTTGGTGATTCCTTCTTATCTACAAAAGAAGATTCACTAAGATTTAGTATTTTGGGTTATTCTCAAGACATTGCAAACAACTTTGAGAATACATTTACTGTAACTGGTAGTGGTGAGTTTAATCAAATCACAGGTCACTCTCCAATTGTTGGATGGGCATATGATGGTAATCCAATATATGGGCCTTTTGGATATTCTGATCCTGATAATATTAACTCCGAATTAAAAATTATAACTCCATCATACATTACAAACATAAGCAATGTAAAAAATCGTCCACCTGGATATTCAGCAGGATTTTTTGTTGAAGATTATTACTATAATGGCACTGGAGATCTTGATATTCATAATGGAAGATTTGGAAAAACACCAGAATTTCCTAATGGTGTTTATGCATATTTTGCAACAGTTGGATTAGGAACTGGTACAAATAAATTAGAAGGTCAATATCCTTACTTTATTGGTAATACTTATAGATCACCTTTGATTGCTGAAAATCAAATATTGAATCAAGATTTTGATTTTAATAACTCAGGTCTTAGAAGAAATACATTTCCATACAACGTTGATGAAAAGTTCTCTGGAAATGACTTTGTAATAGAGTCATATGAAAAGATAAGACAAGTATCTAAAATTGAAGCAGTTACTAAAGGTGGAGTTGATGGATTTACCATTTTGAATGGTGGAACAGGATATAAAGTCGGTGACACAACAGAATTTGACGATGAGGGTACAAACGGATCAGGATTTCGTGCGATTGTTGATGAAATTATCGGTATAGGAATTACTCGTATTGACACAACAATCACTCCATTTGAAGGTGCAGTTTTTGAATGGAAGAGTTCAAATGAAGTTCAAGCAAATTATCTACCATTTATTGAATTAAATGATCAAACTTCAGTTTCAATATCAGGATTAAGTAGCTCTATTGTTAACTTAACTGACTCATTTAATGTTGGTGTTAGTACTGATACTATTGGACTCGCTAAAACTATGACAATTGGCAGTTCCAATGGATTGATTCAAGATATCTATGTCACTCAAATACCTAATACTGTTGCGATTGGTGGATCTTTAAAAATTGGATCAGGAAATGTAACATCAGATGATAATGTTGAAGTTGTAAGAGTATTGAATGTTTATAATTTAAGAAAAGTTATCCGAATACAGAGAGGTCTTGCAGGGGAAGTTGGTATTGCTCACACTGCAGGTTCTAATATTGATGTATTGAATAATAGAATTAGTATTCCTGTTAAAACCACTAAGTTTGATTCTGAAGTTAATGATATTGTATACTTTAATGGTCCTCAATCAGTCGGGGTTGGAACAACATCTGGTGGTGCAATTGATGTTGATAGAATTATTGGTGATATAAAAGAAACAGTATCAATACCAACAAGAACCATCCACATTCCAAATCATCCATTTAAAACAGGTCAAAAGATAACTTTAAATAAAAAAAATGGTGCAAATCGATTTGATGTAGGAAGAACTCCTCTTGTTAATGAATTTAAAATACCTCACTTAGGACAAAATTCACTTGATGTATATGTGATTGATAAAGGTAAAGATAACATTGGTATTTTAACTACTAAAGTTGGTATAGGAAGTACAAGTGAAGGATTATATTTTTATTCTAATGGATCAAATTCTGGGATTTCTTCAGGATTATATTATTTTCAATCTAACAAAAAACAAGTTACTGGAGATATTGATAAAATAGTCACTACAGTATCAACAAATGTGTCTGCTGCCAATACAACAACACATAATCTCGTTGAAGGTGATACGATTATAATGAATGTAGTTCCTAATCTTAATGTTGGAATTGGAAATACTACATCTGTTTCTGTTAACTATAATTCAGAATTTGAAAAATTAATCGTAAATCCAATATTATTTACTGCATCTGATGTTGAATCAAATCAAATTGATATTATAAATCATGGATTTAAAACTGGAGATAAAGTATTTTATGATGGTAATGCTACTGGATTAACTACAGGCACATACTTTATTAATAGAGTAAGTGATCGTAGATTCCAACTTTCTGAAACTATTGAAGACAATAGATCCAATCCAGTAAAAACTGTTAATATAACAGCAAATACTGGTGGAAATCAGTCAATTGGACTTATTAATCCAAGAATCGATGTTGTAAAAAATTCTAAATTAAACTTTGGATTAAGTAGCACAACTTTAGCAGACTTTGATTTCAAATTATTTTATGATAGAGAACTTACTAATGAATATTTAAGTTCACAAGATTCTAGTTCTTTTAACGTCGGAACCGCTGGTACGATTGGTATTGGTACTAATAATACAGATCCTGTAGGAGCAGGTTTAACTATTCAATATTCTGTTTCTACACCAGGTAGATTATATTATGGTTTAACNAAAGGAGGTTACATAAGCACCGCAGATACAGAGGTGTCAAACTATTCAGAAATTAGATTTATTGATAGTAAGTACAATGGTGAATATAAGATATCAAATGTTACAGCAGATAAATTTGATATTTCACCAAAAATTCCTGAATTTCTAAGTTATACAAGTGATCAATGTGATAAGTTAGAATATTCTACAAGATCAACAGCAGTTCACGGAGCGATAAAAGATTTAAATATTATATCACCTGGTTTCAATTACAAAAAATTACCTCAGTTTAAATCAGTTAAGAGTACAAACGGAACTGATGCAAATATCATTGCATCATCAAGAAATATTGGAAGAATCAAAAAAGTAAGAATAGTTGATATTGGTTATGAATATTCATCAGATAAAACTTTAAGTCCAGAGGCATTTATATCTCCTGTTGTTAATATCGATAATCTTGATATTATTGATTCAGTGAACATTTTAAGTGGTGGTGCTGATTATATGAGCACCCCTAACTTAATCGTATTCAATCCAGTATCTAATACAGTCGTAGATAAACTTTCATTACAAGCATTTACACCTAACCAAACAATATCTAGAGTAGATGTATTATCTCCTGTTACTGGATTAGATTCAGTAGTTCACAAAATAATTTCAATTAATAACTCTAATGGTGTTGGTATTAACTCAGTTCAAATTAGTAATTCAGGTGTTGTAACTTGTTTCCTTGAAACTCCAATTAATGGATTTGAAACTCAACCATTTGCGGTAGGAGATGAAGTTTACGTTGAGGGTATACAAAGAATAGGTGAAGTCAGTTTAGGTTCTACACAGGGAGGAATATCAACTAATACAACAGTTGAAGGCACTGGTTATAATTCAGATAATTATAATTATCAATTTTTTAACGTTGATGATTACATTGTTGGTACTCAATGTATATTAAAGTTTAGCACAGCAGGTGTTACAACAAATCCTGGTATTGCTAAAACTTTCCAATCAGGTTATGCAACTTTGATCAATAAGAAAAAATACCCAGTAATTGAACCAATCCAATCAAGAGGTGTATTTGAATTAAAAGAAACTTTAATTATTGACGACATTATTACAGACTTAAAAGTAATTGAAGTAAGAAATGACTATATTAAAATTGATGGTAAATTTAAAATTAAAAAAGGAGATAGGATAAAAGGTGAACTAAGTAACGTATCTGCTGAAATTACAAGTATTGTTGATAATCAAGCAAAATTCACCACTGAATTTTCTAATAGGCAGGAATATGGATGGTTAGATGATATAGGTAAATTAAACGAGGATTATCAAGTTATACCTGATAATGATTATTATCAAAACTTATCTTACACAGTTAAGAGTTCAATTGAATGGGATAAATTTGTAAATCCAGTAAATCGATTAGTTCACCCATCAGGACTAAAGAATTTTGCTGATACTGCAATTACATCAAATCTTACAGTTGGAGTTGGTGAAGTTCGAGAGTCTAATCAAACAGTCGTGTTAGATGTTGGCAACGTTCTTGAACTTAACGATAAGCAAAGGGTAGATGCAATCAATAATTTTGATTTTGCTAGAGATTTTGACACAAGAATTAATGGATCTAAGTTTCTAACATTCCAAAATAGAACCTTAACTGATTTTACAAGGTGTAAAACAAATAGAGTTTTACTACATGATGATGTAAGTGAAAAATTCTCAAGTGAAGGATTTGAGAGCACTAATACTATCATTGAACCTTTACTTGAAGACTTTGCACAATATCTTGTTCAAATAGTCGATCCTGATACTTTTGACACACAATTCACTGAGTTAGTTACTTTAACAACTGAAAACGATGCCTTTATTCTAGAAAAAACAACTGATTTTACCACATTAAAATTAGGTGATTTTAGTACTGAAATTTTATCAAATGGAACTAAGAATCTTATATTTACACCAACAGAAGTATTTCTTAAGGATCATGACATAAAACTTCTTAAGATTGATTTTAATACTGATTTAACAGGTATTGGAACAAATGGTATTGGTAGTGTTGATTTAACTGGTGTAAACTCAGGTGTGGGAAGTACAACAATCGGATTTACAACATCATCTATTCTTGAAGTTCCTAGTTATGATTTTAATTCGTTATATGCGACTATTTTTGTTCAAGATAGTTTTACAAAAGAAATTAATTATAATGAAGTCATTGTAGATTTTGATGGAACAGATACTACAATTGCTGAAACATATGTAGACACAAGATCAGGATTGAGTAGTAGTGTTGTTGGTATAATCACTGCAAGAGTAGAGAATAACTTAGTTAAATTACAAGTTGAAAACGATAGATCTAATACACTTGATGTTAGAGCAAACATAGTAGGATTAGGATCAACTGCTGCTGGAATTGGAACTTATCGTTTTTCTGTTGCTGGTCAACCTGCTGGTGCAGAGAGAAGTGCGAGATTAGAATCTGGATATGTTACTGGAACTGCAAGCACAATCACATATGCAACACTTAATAAATTAATTGATAGTAGTGTCAAATCATTAGTTAGAGTTTCTTGTGGAGAAACATCGGCAGTTCATCAAGTTATTTCAATTCGTGATGTTGATGATATATTAACAGTTCAATATCCATTTGTATCTGCAGGTTCAACAACTGGTATTGGAACATTTGGTGGTGAGATAAGTGGTAATGACATCAATTTAAGATTCTATCCTGATGCAGAATTTGATTCACTCATTGAAGTTCAATCATATAACCAAATATTATATACAGCAAGTGATTTTGATAACACTCCTCCTGATTTAACATATGGCACAGTAAATCAAAAAATATTCTTATCAACATATGATGGTGCTGCTGGACTCAGAGCAAATAAGAAAGACTTTGTATTAAAACACGAGGGAGTTCCAATTTATTCTAAGACATTTAATCCAGTTGGAACAATAAGCACAACATCGAGCACAATAACCATTAATAGTCATTTCTTCAATACAAACGAAGAACTTACATATACACCAGATTCAACATTTATAGGAATTGCTGGTACTGCCATTTCAATTGGTTCAACTGCAAATATCGCTGGAGTAGTAACTACTTTATTACCTAGCACTGTCTATGCAAAAGTTATTGATGAGAATCAATTCCAATTATTTACAAGACCAGAATACGTTACATCAGGTAATCCTGTAACATTTACAGGAATTGGTGGTGGTAATGCTCATAAACTATCAATGACTAAACCATTAACCAAAACAATTATTGGTTTAGATGGTGTTGTTCAGCAACCAGTAACATTTACTTCAATCACACATACATTAGACTCAAACATTGGCATAGGATTATCTCAATTTGTATTAAGTGGAATTGGTTCTATTGCACCAAGAGATTTCCTTAAAATTGACGATGAATATGTAAAAGTTACTGAAGTTGGATTCTCAAGCACACCTACTGGAGTTATTAATGATTCTACCGATGTAGCACTAGGTATTGCGGTTCTACCAGTAGTTAAAGTTGAGAGAGGGCAATTAGGTATTGCAGCGACTTCACACCTTGCAAACGCTACAGCCAGAGTTCATAGAGGTGCATTTAATATTGTTGATAGCAGAGTATTCTTCTCAGATCCACCAAAAGGTAATAACAGATCAAGAAGAGATGAGACTAATTTACCTTTTAATAAGGCAAACTTTAGTGGTAGAACTTTCTTAAGAAGTGATTACACTACAAATATGTTATTTGATGATATATCTGATAACTTTACAGGTATTGGTAAAACTTATACTTTAACTGTTGGTGGTGCAAATACATCTTCTGGTATCGGAGTAGGAAATGGTGTTCTATTCATAAATGGTGTATTCCAGACTCCAAAAACTGTTAATAATACTGGTAGTAATTATGAATTTATTTCAGATACAACTGCTGGCATATCAACTGTGGAGTTTAGTGGTATAACATCTACAAATGGTGATTTTATCGTATCTGAATTTGATATTAATCAAAATCAAGTTCCTAGAGGTGGATTAATAGTATCACTTGGTTCTACACCAGGCACAGGATACGCTCCATTACAGGGAGCAAAGGTAAAAGCATTTAAAGATGCAAATGGTGGAATTACAAGTGTTGTGGGTATAGCAACATCTTCAGGATTTAATCTTGGTATTCAAACTGCAGCGTATGATAATATTACTGGTATTATTACCGTAACAACTGATAAGGTTCATGGATTTGCACTTGAGAGACCAAACACAGTCAAGTTAAAAAATCTTGAGTTTAGTTGTGTTGGATATAGTGGAGTTACAACAACAATTTTCCAAGATCATGAAAGACCTTTATTCTTGGTAGGTATTGTATCTGATAGAACATTTGAAGTTCAAGCAGGACCAAGCACAATTTATCATACTTATCAAGGTGGTGGAGAAGCATTTGAGTTCTTTGAAGATCTTACATTTGGTTCAGGATATCGTGGTGGTTCTGTTGCAATTGGAGTTACAGATCAAGCATATGTACATAGATTTGTAAGTGCTGGTATAAATTCAATTCGCAAGGGTAATTTTGCTGCAACGGGTGCTAATGCATTTACAGCAACTAATGCAGTCTATACATCTCACTCAGGACAATTAGTTCTTACAATACCTAACCACGGATTATCAACTAGTGACACTGTTGGTATTGACACTGGTGGATTAGTATTCAAATGTTCAAAAGATAACTTCTTCTCTGACCATCCATATCCTCGTGCAGTATCTAAGACAAGTTTCCCTAACTCTGATCCTATTGCTGGAATACAAACTGCTATCACAGCAACTACAACTAACACTATCACACTAAANGTTGGTGCTGGTGGTGGCGGTGGAACAGGTGCAGAGGTTTCTGCGATAGTTGGTGCTGGTGGTACACTTGCATTTACAATAGACAATCCTGGTACTGGATATGTAAATCCTGAAATTATTATACCTGAACCAAATTATGATAATTTACCAGTGATTGGTATATCAAGACAGGGTATTGGTGCAACGACTGATACAGGTTCTAACTTGTTAGTTGATGTAAAAGTAAGTGCAGCAAAAACAACTGTTGGTATAGGTTCAACAACATTTGAAATATCTGAATTTTCTATCGCAAGACCTGGACATTCATTCAAAATTGGTGATAAATTTAAACCTGTAGGATTAGTTACAGCAGCACATCTATCTGCACCAATACAAGAATTTGAGTTAGAGGTTACTCAAATATTCCAAGATAAATTCTCATCTTGGCAATTCGGTGAAATAGACTTTATAGATTCAATACGAAACTTACAAGATGGTGCAAGAACAAGATTCCCATTATTCTTTAATGGTCAATTACTAAGTTTTGAAAAAGACCTTACTAATGCGACTTCACAATTAATCGATTTAAACGCAGTTCTCCTCATATTCGTAAATGGTGTATTACAAGAACCTGGTTCATCTTACACATTTGAAGGTGGTACAACTTTTGAGTTTGAAGAAGCACCAAGACCTGAAGCGAAAGTTGATATTTTCTTCTATAAAGGAGAAGATGGAGTTGACGTGGATAACGCAGATATTCAACAAACAATTAAGGTTGGTGATGAAGTTAGACTATTCAAACATCCTGTTGGATTTACAACTACACAACAAGCAGANAGAACAATAAAAGACTTACTTGGAGCGAAACTTGTTGAAACAGATATCTACACAGGTGCGGGAATCGATGAAAAAAATAATAAACCGATGAGATGGACTAAGCAAAAAGTTGATATTGTATTGGGTGGTAAAAAAATTGATAAGTCAAGAGAGATACTTGAACCACAAGTTTATCCAACATCAAAGATTATTGGTGATTTCACGACTTCATCTGGTGTTGGTAACATTAATGGAATATTCGTTGATGATGCTGAAGTATTTTTCTACGAAAAAGGAGATCATTTAAGTGCAAGTAATCCAGATGAATCTGATGGTGATTATAATTTACAATTTAGCACTGTTGATGCTCTTGTAACTTCTGGTGAATTTAACGTAGGTGCTGCTGCGACTGCAACCGTTTCAATTGCTGGAACAATTAGTGAATTGACCATAACCACTGCAGGTTCAGGGTATTCAGGAACTGTTGATATTGGTATAGAAGCACCTGCAGGTATTGAATTACAGGTTGTTGGACTAGGAACAACCGCCACAGCAACTGCAACTATCACTAACGGTCAAATAACATCAACCACCATTGTAAATCCAGGTGCTGGATATACGTTTACAAATCCACCTAATGTAATTATTTCATTACCACCATTTAAGTTAGAGAAGATTACATCAATTGAAAATGTTGAAGGTTTTACAGGTATCATCACAGGAATTAAAGAAGTTAATAATGGTGGACAGTCAGCACTCAAGTTCTTCTTTAGAGCAGATAAAACTGCAAACTCCTTATTAGTTGGTTATCCAGTGTTTATCAAAGATACGACAGTTGGAACTGGTGTCGTGTCTGTTGACACCCACAATTCTTCTGTGGTTGGAATTGGTTCAACTTTCTTAGATAATATTTACAAAGTTCACGCAGTAAATTCTACAGGTGAAAGTGGTGAGATTACTTGTAACATACAAAATGGTCAAACTACTGGTGTAGGAGCAGGATTAACAGGGAACTTTGATAATACTGATCTAGCAGACGCTGTACACTTAGGTCGAATTAGTT
>FUFK010063244.1_pt2 | contig 16805 bp, 26 predicted proteins | sample 1021851 | NCBI WGS metagenome assembly FUFK01 (sample SAMEA51879418, study PRJEB19060) | metagenome | reverse complement strand
CATGTGAATGAGTCCAAAGCCATAAAATCCTAGTCCTGGCAGAAATTTAAAGTGGACAAAATATTGGATCTTATTTTTCTTTAGATCATTGGGCGCATAGTTTCTCCGTATGGAGAGAACTAATCGGCTACCTTCTTCGACTGTTACGATGTAAGGTAATTTTATTCCAGTTGGCTCACCTTCAGGTCCAACTTCTTCGAAACCTTCTAAATCTAGATTTACATGACACTCTAACAAAGTGTACATTGTTTCTTGTCTACCAACTTTTTTAGTTCCGTCTAATTCTTTTTCTTTTTTCTCAACGTCATTTTTTTCTACATTACTTGGTGGCGCTAATTCTACATCTCTATAGAAACCATTTACTTGTTGTTTACGTAATTCATTTTCTGACATTTTAATTACATGAATTACAGATTCCGCATCATCCAAACTTGTTGCTGTGTATGGCACAACTAATTCATCTGCTGGTATAAATTTAGACACCACTCTACCCATTGGCACATCGTAGTAAACTTTTTTAAACGTTGATCCCGCTAATGGTAAATGAAATAACATAGAATCAAACTCTGCTTCATACTCTTTCATTTCATCCATAATTAAATAATTCATGTAGTCTTTAACACGACTTGCTTGTTGTTCTGTCTGTGGATTTTTNANACCAATAATTTGTGTTCTTACAGGTCCATCTGCAGGTAATAATTCTTTGTAAGCTTGTGCTTGAAACTGTGTAACTGCTTCTGCAAGAACTGGGTGTGTTGCACCACTAGCTCCTTGAAATGGTTCTGTTCTGTTTTCGTATTTAAATCCTAAAAGATCTAAACCTGTTGTGTAAGATTGTTCCCAATCTTTTCTAGATGCTTTATAGTCCATGTAGTTTTGAGTCATATCGCCTCCGATTGGCTCTAATACATCGTCAGGTAAAAGTTCTGCTAAATTGTCAAAATGATTTTCTGTCCCTGGTACATTGATTGCACCTGGTTCGTAGTCTAGTGTTACACCACCATCTTCTTCTGGGATAACCTCAATCGGTCCTTTTTCTTCTACTGGTTCCTGAACAGCAACGTCTTGAATCTCTTCTTGTGAAGGGATCTCTTCTTTGTTTCTAGTGTTCGGGAGTCCTTTGTCTATTTCTGCCATATATACTCCTATCTATTCCTAACACGTTTCATCAGGCCTTGCAACCCTTGTGAGTTTGGTCCTGATTCTGGTGGTGGGCCTGATGATACACCAGCTAATTTAGCAATACCACCGCCTGCAAATTTACCTTGTGTGCCATACACTTGTTCAGGGCTATATATTTCTGCAGCTTTCGATAATGGTATTGATCTTAATGCTTCTTGTTCTGCCATTAGATCTCTAGTCGATACATCATAACCAAGTGATCTTAATTGTTGTGTGTAATCTAATAAATCAGAAGTTTTCATTGTTAAAAAATCTCTTGGCATTATGTTAGACATATTTCTCATAGCTTCTAATCTTCTTCTTTCGTCTGCTTGTGCACTTTGAGGGACTGAAAAAACTCCAAAACGAGCTTGTTGTTTTCCAGCTTGTCCTTGTAAATATTCTTGTGCAACTCTTGATGCATCTTTAAATGCTTCACTAGATATTATGTCTGCAGATTGATCTGCTCTTNAATCNACCTTGTTCTCTTGCNTCTGCTGCNGCCANNTATNTANTGATCTNTTCTNCCTCTNGCTTTTGCAAGNTNTCTNTCTTNNANNGCTTTGTTAAAAGCNGANANTTGATCCTGTGCTGCAAANCCNGATCTTAAAATATTTTTATCAGCTGTGCTTTCCAACATATCTTCTCTTTCCATTTTTAATGGATCAAGTTCACCTCTGTATTTTCTAGGGTCTAAATAAGATAAATAACTTTCTGCATAAGCGATATCAGAGGGTTTACCGCCTAAAACTTTATTACCGATGATTGCCCCTTCAATCATCGCCTCACCAAGAATGGCTCCTGGACCTAAAATATTTTTTAACAACCTACCTCTTGTTGCAACTTCAGCTGTTTTAATTAATTGTCTTGCGGCTTTTTTATTTCCTGCAGCAGCTGATTTTTTAGCTTCGTTCAAACCATCTCTAATACATTCATCACTTAATGCAAAACCAATACGTCCACCATCTGCCTTACCAACTTTACACTGTTTTAATTTACTATAACTAACAATAGTGTTTGCTATTTGTTTTTCTATTTTAAACATTTTAGGATCATCTAATTTTTTAAACGATTCTGGTAACACAGTTGGTTGTGGTCTTTGAGCGGCACTACCCTCAAACATAATTCTAGAAATTTCTTTAAAATTTTCTTGAGTTGAAGCGTTAACAATATTTTGTCTTATCTTTAAATTATCAGCAAGTTCATTTATTAAATTCTTATCTCTATCTAAAATACTAGTTGCGCCAAAATCAAAAATTTTTGTTACACCTTTTGCTTTACCACCAGGTTGAACTCTAATCTTACCTAAACTAGATTGATCTCCTGTCATTGTTTTCCAAATACCTTCTAATTCTGTTTGATTTTTTAAAAACTTTTTATATGTTGCATTGTCTCCTGCTTGAACTGCATCTTGCATTCTTCTTAGATTTAATTGTGATCTTCTATCAAAGGTAGATTTAATTGCGTTAATATCTGATATAACAGGAGTAACAGCTAAAAAATTTTTTAAATTACCATTCTTAATTGCTCTATAGGATGCAGCATGATCTAGAGAAATTATTTTTCCTGAAATTCCATTATTCTCTAAAACTTTTTTAAATTTATTAAACTCTCTTAATTTTTGTAAAGCTTGTTTTCTCTCTGGTGATCCTAATTTTGTAGATTGTAAAACACTTTGAATAATTGTTCTTTGATATGCACTTTCTAATGTAGGTGATTCATATATTGAGTTTCGTGCTTGTTCTAATTCTTTTTGATTATATTTTCTAAAAAATAAAGGTTGTTTTGACTTGTCTGTTTGAGCCAAGTTTCTCATTAATTTATTTACATTACCTTTTAACCTACCTTCATTAAAACCTAACTCATTCATCAAATCATCAAAGTCATTATTACCTGCTAGTAAGGCTTGTAGTAATCTATCTTGATTTTTTGTGTAAGCTAATGCGTTAGTGTTGGTTGTAAAATTACGTTTTTGTTTTGTAGTAAATATTTTATTTATATTATCAAATATAGTTTTACTCTCCTCATTACCTCCACCTGGAATTTTATCTAAACCAATACCTTTTTGTAAATCTATTGTAGGATTTTCCTCAGCCACTCTATTAATTACAGCCCTAGCTAAATCAGTTTTAGAAAATAATTCACCCTCGTTTAAAAGCCTAGCGTACTCTTCCTTAAAAATATTTTGATAACTTTTATTTAAAATTATTATTTCTCCTTTTCTCAAGGGTCTATCTAATTGTGCAATATTTTCTGGAAACAAAGCTTCTGCTGCTTTTACTCTTTCAGCCTCTCGTTGTCGTCTTAATATTTCGTTTTCAGCTTTTTTCTTTGCTCTAATTTGCCTAAACGTTTGACCGGCTGCTCTTCTTTCAGCTAATTCTTTTCTACCTTTTTCTAATCTTTCTTGCTCCGCTTTTTTTGCTTTAGCAAGATTCATTTCATCTTTATATTTTGCTTTTTTTAAATCAGGGTACCTTGCAGGTCGCATCACACCTGGATCTCTACCTATTTTACTTTTAATTTTATCTCTTAAATCTTCTCTGCTTTCAAATACAGTTTGTTTATTAATAATGTCTTTAATAGCTTTTGCTGTTGGTCCTGTTCTAACATTATCTTCTTTATACCCCTGCCTCGTGCCACCAAAACCTGGTTGCACCAACATACCACCACCGGCCATGTCTTGTCTTGGATTGTCTCTTACGAATCTGTTGATAGCCTCTATATCTTCAACATCTTCTCTAACTGGTGGAGTGGGTGCTTTGCTTGCAGGGAATACATCCGGAAGATCTGGCTTTTGTTTTTTTACCCGAGTCAGATACTTTATCATCTGTGCGTATTTAAACGGGTTCATTACTCTCCTAACATTCTAGCAATACCGCCTGATGCGAAGTCACCTGGATCAGGATCTATATCGTCAAATTGTATAAAATCACCTTGTCTTCGAGTTACGGCATCTGATTGAGCTTCAGGATCGTCTGTTATTCTCTGAGCTTTTTTTCTTCGTTCAATATTTTGCACAAGTTCTTTCATCGTAGGTTTTTTACCTGTCGCATATTCTTTTAGTTTAGAAACATCAGAATCAAGATCTCTAATACTTGAACCACCAACCTCATCAACCTCTATCTCATAGTCATCTGGACCGCTTGATCTTCCAACTGGACCTGACTCCGCTGTGGTAAACTCTGCTGCAGGTCTTGGATCACCCTCATCAGGTAATGGTTTTTTATATTCCATCAACACATCATCACCAAATACATTGGCTTCACTTTCGTACTCAACTCTTACAGCACCTTCATCTACGTCTTCTGTAACTCGGACCACGGAACCATCATCAAGTGTTTTCTGGTGAATAGATTGTCTTTCACCTGTTGCAAATCTTTTAGTAACATCGTCACCTTCTGTAATAACTTTGTTAACTAATGCATCAAACCACTCTGGTTTACCAGCAACATCATCTGTTTTAATTACAGGAACCTGTTTAACCTTTTGACCTACTTTAGATAATTTAAAAAATTTACCAACAATAGGCACAGCTGCCATACCACCTAGTAATTTTAAGAAAGTTCTTCTGGTCATACCGTCTTTGAAACCAATACGTCCACCTTCTTTTGCTTCTTGTTTTTGTTGCATGACTTTTTTTCTTTCCAAGTCATCTTGATACTCTCTCATTAATTGTTCTAATCTTTTTCTTTTTTCGATCATATTTCTTTCTTTTAAATAATCTTCAAATGAAGGTGTAAGACCAGTTTTAAACCCTGCACGTCCACCTTGTGCCATGTCCTCTGGATCTAAAGCACCTTTGTCATACAATCTTTTCATGTAAGCCATTTCATCTTTTTGTTCTTTAACCATAGCTTCTAACATTTCTTTTGTCTCATCACCTACTACATAAGAAATGTCATCAGAAAATTCATCTCCTTGATAATCTAAAAGTTCTCTATAATAATCATAGTCAACGTCTTTTACGGGTGGACCTTTTTTTTCTTNACCAAACTGAATTCTATCAAATCGTTCTCTATTAGATTCTCTTAAANTTCCNGATATTCTTTNTGNTCTNGCTTNTTCTTTTNTCATTTTTTGTNTTAANCCTTCAATTCCTTTTTTATTTTCTTCATTTATTCTAGCTAGCATTTCGGCTTCTGTTTCTTTTACTTCTTTACCACCCATAATATTTTTAGGGTTTTTTATTTCTTTACCTTCTAAATCAAATACTTTTGCAGATTGTGTAGATTGAATTCCTTCTTGAACTTTTGGTCTAGACTCTATTGCAATAATAGCATTCTCAACCTGATCAGCATTTTTTAATGATTGTGGATCGATACCACTTTGCATCAGACGTTGTGCCGTGATTTGTGTATTAAGTTCTACTAAGTCTTTTTTAGGCATTGTTTGAACAATGCCAGTCTCACCTCTCGACTTCATCATTGTTCTAATCACCCATTGTCTAATAGCTGTCAGCATTATTTAATTTTTGCCTTTTTAGTTAGAGTTTTTAATTTTCTATTATATCTGCCGGTAATTCCCTTTCTTTTAAAATTAAATTTTAATTGACCTGGAAGAGCATTAGGGTCTTTTGGCATTGTTCCATATTTTTCTCTGAATAACGTACCTTGTCCTTTTCCAGTTTTAGTTTCAGGCATTTTAGGTTTAGTATTAAAACCTACTAAAGGTCCTGCCATTCTTTTTTGTGTTCTCATGCCACCCTCTGGAGTATAACGCTTTTCTTTTATCACTTTATATCCCTTTTCTGCCATCTTAGAAGATTTTCCAGTATATCTAGATTTCAGGATAGCGCCCATTCCTTTTGTAATTATGCCCATATCAATAATAATTCCTTTTACGTTGTTCGACTTTTTCGTCGATATAATCTTCAGGGTGACCGATCAGACCGCCCTGTCTGAATCGCATGATTGCCTGTGTCGTACTATCGACAAGGTCGTCATGATCACCATAAGGAAACGCAGCACACTCTTCAATGACGTCGTCTGCAAATTTCTGCTCAGGTGCCCATATCATACCAGATTCAAACAAAGGTGCAACAGCATTTACACGTGCATGCTTGTCATTTCCTTTACTGGGTGTAAAGTTGACTACCGGTATATCCATCTGTCTAAGTTCATATGTCAGTGGTAGACCACTAGCTTTTGCCTCGATTATAACAGATTCTGGTTTCCAATAATCATATTGATCTAAGGCTAAACGTCGTAGTTCAGGAAACTCGTACCTACCTTTAACAGCATCTAACAGTATTAGATTAGCTGGAGAATCTTCGTTTGGATAAAAAATTCCCCAAGTTGTTATAGCGCTGTAATCAGCTGTCTCCTTTTTTAAAAATGCGGTGTCATATGATTGTATTACGTGTTGTAGCTGTGGAATATTCTCATCAGTATATTTCATCCACCACTCTCGTTTTAATATTGCGCCTTCTTCTGCTGTTGGATTTTGCATCCACTGTGCATTCCATTTACCTGTGGGCAGTGTTGCTTGAACTTTTTCTAACTCATCTAACTTCCAATACTCTGGCCACACTGGCTTGGGCTTTGATCCATGGTCCATGATTGCTGGAAACTCGACCACGTGCCATTGATCAGCTTTGGGTTCTTTTTGATTTTTAATTAACATACCTGTTAAATCTTTATTAGACCAACGTGTCATAACTAATACTATCTTGCCTCCTGGCTGCAAACGCTGACGTGGTCCTGATGTATACCACTCGTAAGCTGATTCAAGAGCCGTGGGACTTAGAGCATCTTGTTCTGAATGTGGGTCATCTATAATTAATAAATCTGCACCCCGTCCAGTGATCGCACCACCAACACCAGCTGCGAAGTATTCACCACCCTGTGCTGTCTCCCAACGTCCTGCTGCCTTTGAGTCTTCTTGTAATCTTGTTTGAAAAATTTTTCCGTAGTCTTCACTGTCAATTAAATTTTTTGCTTTACGACCAAACCTCACAGCTAGTTCTCCTGTGTGCGTTGCTTGAATAATCTTGAGCTTTGGATCACGGCCCACCATCCAAGCCGGAAGTAAGAATGAGGCAAATTCCGACTTAGTGTGTCTCGGGGGCATGTTAACTATCAGTCGTGTTATTTCACCTGATGCTAATTTATTAAATTTATCTGCAATATGTCTGTGATGTGAACCTTCTATAAAATCAGGCCACATACATTTTACAAAAGATAGAAAATCATTTTTAGCTTTGTTCTGTATCTTTTTTTCTGCGTGCATAACCTGCAATCGTTTAAATGTTTTTCTAACATCTGCAGGTAGTTTACTTATATCTACGTTATTCAATTCCATAAAAATTTTTTAAAAAATTTTTTGCACTACGTTTAAAGTGTTCAACATGTTTTTACCAGCTATAACTGTTTAAATCAAGCACTACAACCTAGAGTAGTGGGACCCCTTTTTGTAAAAAGGGGGGATAGGGTCTAAGTTATTTTCTATATTTGGATTTGGTTCGGGACCCCTGGCCCGTTAGGGCCAGGGATTACAAGGAGTAATTAATCTAGTAAGACCATGTAAGCTTTGGCATTGTGTTGTCTAAACCAATCTAATAGTTTACGCATTGTTTCCCAATGCTTACTCGCACCTGTGCCAAGTGTTCGGTCTTCGATTGTTGCCATCATTTCAGCCATAAATATTTGGTCGTGTTTAATAGCCTCTTCCTTAGTTAGCATAACAGACTCACCATTAAATCTGTTAACTCTTTTTTCTGTTCTTTCTATGTTTTGTTTTGTCATAATATATATCCTATATTATCCTTTATGCATTGTCAACTTTTTTTTCAATGGTCCAATTATTCCAACCATATCTAGTTTCTTCTTTCTTGGGATCATTAATCGGTGTTTCAAGAGCCTCTCGCCTTGGCGCTATTGCAATGATTTGTTGCCAATGTTTATAAAAGAAATCAGTATAACAACCTTGACTACAAAAGACAGACCAAACAGTATTTTGATTCCATTGGTTTGTTGTAATCTTTCTAGTTCTTAATACCTTGTTACCCTTGCTACCTCTTATTCTATCAACTGTCGAATTTGTGTGGCAGTTCGGACCATGGCACCAATTAAAGTTGCTCATTAGTGCCTCACTTTCCAACTTGTGTTTGCAGTTCTATAACCATGTGCGTCTAGGTCATAATAAACATAATAAGGCACACCTTTTTTAGATGTTCCATATCTGCTTTTTTCGTCGTGCTTTCCTCGTCTTGTTATGTGTTTTTTGTGCTTGTTAGCCCAATAAGTTATATAAAATGTTTTAGTCATATTTCTTTCTCCTTTTGTTATGGGATAATCCTATATAATTATCCCATAAGTGTCAACAACTAATTTACTGCTTGTTGTTGTTTTTCATAAAGCAGTCTTTCTGCTATTTTTTCTGCTCTAGTTTTCTCTCTTTTGTTCTTCATGCTCTTAACTCTATCTGCAAGATTTTTTGGATTGTAGATAGTTAAGCCAGTAGAGTTTGTTCTAATTATTTCTGCGTCAGTAATTGCAAGACCTAATTCAGTACAAAGTTCTATTGCTTCATCAAGATATTTATATCCTTTCAAACCAAGTTTAATTTCTTTCATCTGATTTAAAATAGATTTAATCCAATTTTCATGTGCTCTAACAAATAATGCTTTCTGTCTTTTCCAATCCATTAAGAACATGAATTCATCTTTGGAACATGCAATAGAACGATCTCTACAATAATCTCTACCAATTAAATCTAATTGATATTTTTCATTCCATTCTTTGCCATAACCTTTGTCATCATTACCAAGATATTGATTGTTGTTATCACAATATTTTGTTTTGTGTGGGTTGTTGTCTTTGCCCTCTTGTTCAATCAAAATATCTGCGTTGCAATTTTCTTGCGCATTGATTTCATCACGATACAAGGCATAGCCATAAGCATAATCTCTTGAAGAAGAATAATTATTTTCTTCATCAATGTCGCCAGTCAATCTAAAATCAAAATGCTTTTCTATTGTTGCGTCTTCAATTTTTAGATTGTCGTCATAGTCCCTTGTTTCTTTTTTACCAAGATAATGAAAATGAAAGCAACTATCTTTTGCAATAGTTTTAACATTGTCAAATTTATTTTGAAGATACCATGCTTTCTCAACATCATCTTCGGTATAGTGCCTACGAACAATTTTCTCTGCCATTTTCCAAGCGTCATCATTCAACTGAATTTGATCGCCTTTTAATTGGTCGTAAGTTTGTTTTTCATGAGTATCTTCTTGTTGCAAATGTACTTTTATTCTATTTGCAATTTTATTACGATACTCTTGATTTAGTCTTATTCTAGTCATTTTACCTCTTTCTGTATTTATTTTTTGCATGATTTGTTTTAACACTTGACAATAGGATAGTCAAGTATTATATTGGATTTAGGTTTTTTTGATTGTACACAACGCTTATCATAACTATAAATCAATCGGGACAACTTCTGGTTGTGGTGTAAAGTAGATTGAAAGAGATCCAAACACACGCACAGCTAGAACTGATCCCTGGTCCTTACAGGGTGGCCTAATTCTAGACAGCGTAAGGACCTGGGATCAGTAACGACATGAGATACAACGTGATCTCGGTAAGTAGCAGAAGATCCAACCTACGAAAGTAGCGGAGCCAAAGTTATTGATCTGGATTAGAACTAGTTTAGGGCGCCTGGACTTTTCCGGGCTATATTCTAGGTTGTAAGTGATGGACGGCACTATACACAGGTCAGACTGGGATGTGTATCGCCTATTAGCCACTAGTACTGATCCCTGGTCCTCTGAGAAGAAAGCACCGAATAGTGTAAATCTCAGGGACCTGGGATCAGTTGTGATTACAGGCCCGGCAAGATGCAGAAGCTGTAATTGAGACGCTGGGTTGCGCGACAACTGGTAAGGCCTTTCTATTAGTGCTCATCAACCAATGAGTGTGAAGAGAAGGGCCGCAAGAAAGGAATTATGAAACAAAAAATTTTAATAAATCACTGGCGCTGGCTAGAGCAGCAAGGCTCAAGCTACAAGCAGCAAGCCGCAAGCTGCAAGCGTCAAGCCGCAAGCTTGACAAGATTAAAATATAATGATATCCTACAATATAAAGGAGAAAGATTATGCAAACAAAAGAAGCATTAAAAATTATAGGAGGCAGCCTGTCAAAGCCTTCAAAAATGCCTGGCTGGTCGATAGGTTTACCTGCCAAAGAATGTAAGACAGGCGGCAAGCTCCAGAAGGTTCCGGGCTCTGTCTGTTTCGACTGTTACGCGCTCAAAGGTTGTTACGTGTTTAAGGTTGTTCAGGATGCACAGTATCGAAGGCTGGCCGCAATCAAGTCACCGCAATGGGTCAACGCCATGGCGCACTTGATCAACAGCAAAAAGCCAGATGTATTTAGATGGCACGACAGCGGCGACGTCCAGGATCTGGAACATCTTCAAAAAATTTATGAAGTCTGCAGGTTAACACCTTCTAAGCGTCACTGGTTACCGACCCGTGAAGCATGGATTAAGGACCACCTGAAGGACAAACCCAACAATTTAGTCATACGATTTAGCGCGCCCATGGTAGACCAGCGGGCGCCTCAGTCGTGGCCTAACTCTTCAGAAGTGGTGACTGAAGGCGGCAATTGTCCGAGCTCAAAACAGGGAAATCAATGTTTAGATTGCAGAGCGTGTTGGGATCCTTTAATTAAGACAATACAATATAAAGCTCATTGATATGTTTAGACACCCAAAGTATTATAAAGAATTACGAAAGCTACGTAATAAACTGGATCAGGCAATTAGCACAAGCGACTCGACGGAGTGCAGCGACAAGCGTTCGCCTGGTCCGGGCCCCAAGCAACAAGCTTCAAGCCACAAGCTCAAAGAGCCTCAAGCTTCAAGCGGCAAGCATCAAGCCCCAAGCACAAAGGCTCAAGCTTAAAGCCACAAGCAACAAGCTCGTGGACCTTGCTCCCTTCAAAAAGTTTCAAGCACCCTGAACCGAGGTGCTCAATGCAGATAAAAGAATTCTTTGAATGCTTTACATGGAATGCAATTTGATGTGGACTGAAGCGTACCTTGTTACCCTTCGTGACTTTTAATTCTACTGTGAAAAAGGTGCCAGAATTATTATAGCCCAATAGATCAGGAGTACCGGAAGAGCTAAGATTTTCAAGTCGAATCCAAGAAATAGACTTAATATTTTTTTTAATTTTTTGATATAATTTACGCTCTGGTCCCATGCGTTTTTTAGAGTAACATTGTCATTCATTAATAGTCCTTCTGAAGTTTATCTGGCAAGATAAGACTTGAAGGTTTCTCTGTTTTTAAAACTAATCTATGTGCGTTATGACCTGGTTGACCTAAGATTGGAACTGTGTGTTCATGCACTTCCATTCTTCTAATCTGATACAACTTTCCATCTCTTTCTACGTAGATTTGTGCATTTTTAATTGCATCAGATCCTTTCGTAAATTGACCTAAAAATAGTTGCAAGTCTTGTACTCTCATAAAAATTCTTAACTTGTCGGATCTTGACTTTATAGGATAGTTACCTTAAATTGTCAACTATGGGATTGCCAAAAAGATTAACAGAAATGCAAATGAGATTTGCTGAGTTTTTAGTATTCGGTGGACCTGACGGACCAATGACTCAAACCGAAGCTGCAATAGCCGCAGGCTATTCACCTAAACGTGCAAGACAAGAGGGTTCAGAACTTTGTAATCCAAAACTTTCACCATTAGTTGTGAAGCACATTGGTCAATTAAAAGAAGAGAGACTTAGAAAACATGAAGTTACTTACGAAGGACATGTAGCAGAACTTGCAAGACTCAGAGAAGCTGCTTTGAAAAAAGGATCTTTCTCTTCTGCTGTAAATGCTGAAGCCAATCGAGGCAAGGCAGCAGGATTATACATAGACAGAAAAATAATAAAAACTGGTAAGTTAGAAGACTTGTCAGAAAAAGAATTAGAAGCAAAGATGAAACAAATTTTAGACGACTACGGTCAATTAATTGATGTGACTCCATCTAAATCTTCTGAATCTTCCTTACCCAATCCCGAGGAATCATCGTTCGATCCCCAAAAGTAATACCATCATCATCTTTATCGTAAGACGCAAATAGTTTTATAGACTTATCGTCTTTAGAATACAACCAACCTTCATTTACAGGTCTTGCTAACTTCATCTTATCAAACTCTTTTTCTGTAGCCCAGCCAGAGTCACTGACACAATCAATCCACTCCACTCTAACTCTCGGATAAGGTATATCGGGAGATACATCAGTTGCGATTCTTTTACGTCTTTTCCTAGGCATATATAGGTTTATATCACAGATTTATTTTTTTAAAATATGCATTCGCGCGCGTGAACCGAAATTTGATGGTACATTAAAAAGTGTACCAAAAATAAAAAGTGTACCAAAAAGTGTACCACTTTCAGCCTTATTTTATGCTAAAAAACAGTCAAAAGTACACTTGGACACTTTTTTTCGGAGCAAAAAAATATTTTTTTGTAATCTGTCACAGAATCTTATAGTACAGTTTTTTCTGCCTCATTTTCGCCATAATGTAGACTCATTACTGCCAACTTGTCCTCTGCTTCAGCCATCTTCATCAGCAATTTATCTACTTCTGCTGTTATATCTGGGTGCTCTGGTATCACCAATTCATGTTCGCTGTAGCATTTAATCTTATACTTAGCATCCTCAATGTCTGCTTCGTATCTCTTCTTTAGAACCATTCTAAGTTTGTTGTTCATCTGTCCATTCCTCCATTGTTTCATTACCGTCTTCGTCTTGATACAATATCCAAGACTTTTCACCGTCATGATAATATCCTACTATCTCACGCTCCATTAAAAAAATCCTCCGGGTTAATATTTACGTTTGCTTTTTCTTTTTCATCAAAAATTAGGTCATGATACATGTCCAATCTTTTTAGAAACTTATGTTTATATTGCCTTAATTCTGCCCCACTTACGACAAATTCTTGATAATATAGGTCAGGCGTGCATACCATGATAACTCCTTGTTCAATCTTGGAGTTGTGTACGTAGTCATGGGCCATGGCGTATGCTGCGATTTGCAGATAATAATCTTCGATCCATTCTTTCTTCTTCGGACGGTTAGCTTGCTTGAAGTCAACAATAGTTTCATGACCGTTATGTAAACAAACAAGGTCTGTTGAACCTGCGTATAGACCCGGATAGTATAACGTAACTTCCGAACCATACCATTCTTCCACAGGTGTAAGACCCACATCAATAACTTTTTGGGCCATGGCTTTCGCCTCCTGTCCGAGTGCTGTAAGATCGTCGTAGCCAGTTCCGAGTATATAGTGCTCCAGGAATTTGTGCATAGCTGTCCCCCTATTACTAGATAAGTTTTTGATTCGCTCTGCCTCTGCTTCACCGACTTTCTCCTTCCAGTCTTTTATGAATTGTTGGTTTTTGGTTTTGCCTAATATAGTAGTAACTGAAGGAAGTCTAGTACCATTTACATCATAGAGCCGTGATCCATGTTCCTCGGTCCTTGTGGCATCGACATAGGTATACTTCTCATTATGTTTGATGGCTCGACCAATGTTATGGTATTCTTGTATATCTTTATCACTCATCATTTTATTTTATTTATTACGTAATATATTATAATTAGTCCTATCAACAGACAAACCATATTATATCCAAACATACCTAACCCGTACGCAGCTGTCATAATTTTTTCTTTAACTCCTTTAAATAATCCTCTTCTTCTTTACGATTATGTTCTCTTACAATCGCAGCCTGTTTTCTAAAAGCCCATGAGTTAATCGTGCCTGACCAACCCATTATCCACAAATAAAATTTTAACATCATTCTAAACTCATCCTCATTTTATATTCATCCATACTAACCACTTTACCATCAAAAACTGGGTCAGGTGAATAATGATCTATTATTTTTTCCACCTTTTCTAATTTAGTTTTAGACCAAGGCCAAATTAATCTACATACTTGGTATGCGTCTCTAAATGTACAACGCCATTTGTATTGCATCAAGTATTTTGTACCGTCTTTACGTAAACCTTTTCGTGGTTTTTTAACAACAGTTCCAACACCCAATACTTCATGGACCCAACGTATAACCATTTCATCAGTCATAGTTATCTCCATACTAATTCTTTGTGACATAGAATATCTATATCCTTCACCATTATGTTTTTTCTTTTTTTCTTTTCGTTTAGCATAGTAAATACTACCTTCACCATCAAAGAGTCCTGCAATGTATGCTGCGTCTTCGTTTGTCATATTAACCTCCATGCTTTCCGTGCACGTACCGGCATGAAGGCAAAGGCTCCACACCTCCACGGTTACTTACCGCTTCTTCGGTTGCCGTACAGGGACTAGCGCTAGGCATTGTATGGACGGAGGTCCTTTTCACATCTTTATTTTTTATAATCCAACGAACCGTTGCAGTTGTTGGATCGAATCCATCAAAATCAAACTTAGTGCAGTTTGTTAGAAGGACCGTCATCGATAAGATTATCATCAACTGTCTCATAAAATTCTCCTTCCGAGTCACAATCCCAACACTGATGTACTTCACTTCTATCTCTAAAGTCTAGTGCAGGATCACCATCTAATTTTGCAACTCTAACATACCCATTACCGTGGCATGTTTCACAAATGTGTACCTTTACTCTACCCTTTTTTAATTTTGCCATTTAATTTCTTCGCTTTCTCATTTGCTATTGATTCAATTGTCTTAGCTATAGATAATTTGGCATCGGGCAATAATATCTTTGATAACGATTCCAATATCTTATATGTTTCTTTTGTTAGAGAAACATTTTTGTATTTACTCATGTCTGTCATAAGTGTTTCCTTTCATATTAATAACCCATATATAGGTGATATTATAGGATTGTCAATGAAAATATTAATGAGTTTAATAATTTGTTCGAGTGTTGCTAGTGAATGTATGCCACCATTTGAATGGCCTGAAACATTTAAAAGTAAATACGATTGCCTACACTTTGGGTATGAAGAATCTAAAAGAAAACTAGAAGAGATAGGTAGAGAAGACATCAATAAATATGGCATGTATATTAAGTTTACTTGCACACCGGTCTCTACAATTTGACAATATGGCAAAATTATGGTATGGGAGGATAATTTCTCACCATTACCTACCCTTATTTTTTCCCTCTTTAGGGTAGGTGTATCATCTACACATACAACCAATCCAATTACCACTGCCATCATTCATGATGTGTAAGTTTAATATATCTACATAGCCGGTTAGTTTTAACCGAAGTATGTCACACAACTCAAAGCAATCAATCTTTTCTGTCAACACTATCCCCTCTAACATCTTCTTTGTTACAGGGATGAGTTGATACAGGCCGTCGTTCAATATAATCAAGTCCATGTATTATTTCATACCAAAGTTTTTTATACTTTGGGTCCTTTGTTTTGTTATAGTTATTTGCTAACTCGTCTAACTTTTTTTGTATCGTCATGTACTTTTGTTCCATGATTTAAAACATTTTTCAACCCTGATGCTTTCATNTTTATATCAACACCATAAGATTTCCATGCTTGTTTCATTAAGTTTAACTCTAACAACAGACTAGACCATTGTCCTTGTGCTGCACCATTTACTTTTAATGTTATTATTTTTTCTTTCATGTTTCCTTTCCGAAGGGCCCGAAGGCCCTCCAATCTATATTGATTAGTCACTACTAATCTTCTTTAATAGGTGTAAACTCAACCTTATACTTTTGGTTTCGTACTTTATACACTTTTTTAATGACATCATACCATTGTAAAGTATTTACACAACCAGAAAACATCTTAGATCTTTTCTTTAGCTTACCCACAAAATGTTCTTTGTTAAAATTTTTGTGAGATATCGCATGTAGTAGTGCAAACATGAAGAAACTATTCTTCACTTCTTTACCTAATATATCAAACACATTGCCTAAAAAGACTCCAATCTTTTCAGCATTTTGTTTAGCTGTATCTGATATATCAAATCTACCATCAACAAAGTCTACTTCCAGACCTCTTTCTCTTTTGTAAACACCATTTAATATGGTAGTCACAACAGAAAATTTATTATCTAAAGTGTATGTCTCCATAAACTTTTTATAATAAATGTATGATGGTAAACCTTTGTCTACATATCGTTGAAGATAATCTTTATTACCCCAACTCAACTTTGTAGAGTTCATACCTGGCACATCATTAATAGTCATGTAATCCACGATTATGAATCTTATTGGTAGATCTAAAGTTTTATACGCTTCATATCTGTGTTGACCATCGAGGATCGGATACTTTCCGTCTTTATTCATAGGTCCAACGTAGATTGGTATTTCCCTTAGATTCTTTCTTTTTATTTTAGCAATCAATTTGTTAACATGTGATTGGTTAACGCTTCGATTACCTTTTACAAAACAAAACAAATCATATTGTTTTGTTTCGTTTACTTCACTAACTTTTTCTATAAAGTCAGTCATCTTAACTGTGCCATTGGCACTTTTCTTTTTAGCTTTCATGTTTATCCTTTTGTTAGTTATTAGCTAAATGTAATTTAAATCTTCCATGATAGGGTGATTNNAATTACATGGATAATATAGTATGTTATGGGATGTTTGTCAACGGCCNTGNCCNNNNTANNNNTTANANNNACGNC
>FUFK010043771.1_pt1 | contig 16805 bp, 30 predicted proteins | sample 1021851 | NCBI WGS metagenome assembly FUFK01 (sample SAMEA51879418, study PRJEB19060) | metagenome | reverse complement strand
ATAAAAGCAAATCTAAATGTAGCAACAGCAGAGCATATAACAAGAGAATTTCATACAGACTTCAACGTAAAATGCACTACAGCAGTAGCTTACATGAATAACAATAATGGTTATACATTATTTGAAGATGGTACAAAGGTACAGAGTAAAGAAAATAGAGTAGTTATTTTTGATTCACAAATGCGTCATGCAGGAATACCATGCACAGACGAAAAAAGAAGAGTAGTTATTAACTTTAATTTTATTTAGTCTTAACTGGTATGTTTCTATCAATAATTCCGTACATGACATAAAGTGGTGCTAATCCTATAATCAAGAAAAGTACCATAAATGTTATTGGTACACTTGCTTTAATTAGTGCTTCTTTTATCATGTTTCAAAAAATAGCTAATGTACTTAGTATTATCTCATTTGTAATGGTAGCTTCTATGAGTGGTGGAGCGTACTTTGGTTACAAGTATTTAACATCTGAAAATTTTAAAAGCCAAGTTATGAATGAAATACTCGGAAACATACAAGGTGCTATGCCTAAAGTTTTGGATAATGTTTTACCTGATGTTACAGGCCCATCAATACCCCTACCTAAAAAATGAATTGTTGGCACTGTAAAACTGAACTTATCTGGGGTGGAGATCATAGCTTAGATGAAGAAGATTACCCCTTAAAGTCTGGAGAATACAGCATGATTACTAATTTATCTTGTCCTCAATGCCATTCTTTTGTAGAGGTCTATCTTCCTAGAAATGCCTACGATTGATATACCTAGTTTCAAAATAAACAAAATTGAGATACATGAGATTCCAATATGGAAGTTTAGCAATCCAACAGTAAATTATATAAATAAACCTGTTGTAGATATACCTGGCTGTGTAAGAGTACATAGAAACAATCTAACAAGTCTTATTGATAGTGATAAAGATGAATATGGCACATATACAGAGTGTGGTAATTTCAGTATTCCTAGCTTTGAACCTTTACAGTACAACCCCAACGAATTTGTATATACACAATCAGAAACCCCCCAGAATCAGGAGCAAGAATTTGTACAGCCCACAGTAGAGCCACCAAAATACGAACCGAAGAAGAATAAAGATGATCCGCTTTTTGTTGCTTGCCCTGGCAAAAAAGACCAAAGAGTAGGGGATTATCGTAACGAATTTAAACTGGAGCGTGTCATCGGGCATGAAAGAAGCGAAGATGGTACTGAATGTATAACCTTGTATGAAAGTACTAAATTCATCGAGCAATACATACCGAATCCTCCACAGCTTGTTAGCACTGCTGTTATTGCTACTGTTGCTGCCTCTACTCCATTACTGCTTAATATTGTCAAACCTTTAGTAAAAAATCTAATAAAGAAGCTGACAAAGAAGAAAGATAAGGTAAAATAAAAGAACCCTATTCGCCAAGGCAATGGATAGGGCGTCTAGGTAGGCAAGTCAAAACCCGTGCTTGTCTACTGCCCAATTTCAAGTTCGTGAGTGTGCGGAATAACTTGATTAGGTTTTGGAGCGATACGAACCCCGTCACATAATTTTGCGTACTCACTTTTAGGATCGAAATAAATTCCAGCTAACATAAGTTCTCCACAATGCTTAAGTCTTGCTATTTCATAATCTAATTTTTTTGCATTTAACTGTTGTTCTTGTAATTTAATTTGCGTATTAACTGCATCAAGACAAGAATTTTGAAATCTATTATCGAGTGGGATGTTAAATGTAAATGCGAATCCAAAGTTAATACCTAAAGAATCTTTATTGCCACTATAATTTTCTTGAAAATATAGTATATCACCTGGATTATCGGGTACACCATTATTATCTTCGTCTGTTGGATCATATACAGGAGTGTGGTAAATATAATCCATCGGCCTTCTTTGATTAAATGTTGTAGTTACAAACGGAGTAAATCCCATTTGTGGGCCAGAACAAACTATTCCGTTACCATAATGATTCTCTACCATCGGCCCTCCCAGCACTTGAGTAGCAAAATTCGATACACTAGATGAAGATTGGGCTACTGGCGCACTTGTGTTTGACACATTAGCAAATACTGGATTGCCTACTAAAGTTATTGCGAGAAGATAGTTGTGGTATCTGTTACGCTTTGGGATTCTATGGTGCGTGTTACGTCTGTGACAGATTCTAGACCAGGTGGTGTATAGACTTCTGTAAATTGAAAGGCATCTCCAGGATTTGTTATTGACCAATTTGGTTTTTCTCCTAAATCTAAACCTGTCCATGTATAAGTCGTACCATTTATATTTTCAGTAATAGTTGCATTTGGAGCAGATATAGTTGTTCCATCATGTTCGATACCTGATCCTGTAACTGAATATGTGTACCCAGAATTAAAGTTTGATGTTCGTATAGATTCCGTAATAACTGTAGAGGTTTCTGTGCGTGAGGTGCTGGATCCTTGAGTGAAGTTAGGAACCACAGGCACAGCGTAGACAGGGCTAGATATAAGAAAAACAAACGGCAGTGTCCTCCACATTAGTCAATGGTTAAGTCAGTAACAAACGATCCTGTGATAGTAACGCCTGTACCAGTTCCAGGGGTTAAGGTAATAGTATGGTTATCTAAACCAATATCTGCTGTTCCTACTGATGCTGATTCAGTTGAAGTGATATTTGAGAAGTTTGGTATCTCACCAACTGTACTGGCTGCGGAAGGAGTAACGTCACCTTCTACATAACTAGTTGCGAAACTAAACGCTTCTCCTGCTGTTGTTTGCGAAACTGAATCTGGAAAAGTAATTGATGGTACGCCATCTGATGTAGTTCCAAAGCCACCAATAGAATTGGCATCATCAGAATCTAGTGTGGTTACACCGCTTCCTGAGATACTATATGAACTGGAAACTTTTTCTGCAATACTGCCAGCCGTCACGGCTTCAAGCTGTACAGATGAAGATATTGTATGGGTTATGCCTCCAGCATATGAAGCTGGAATACCAGCAAATAGTAAAAACGTAAAAAAACTTTTCATTTGATACCTGCTTTATTGTTCTTATTATCTACTATAGTATCTTTTTTCTTTTTTATCTGAAAACCTAGTGATGCAGTAGAAGCTGAAAAAATCGAAGCAATAAATGTCGGGTCAAAATCTACAATTTTTTTGCCAGAAGGCGGTTCATAGTATGAAAGGGATAAAAGTGTTGCCGACCACAAAAGTACGCAAACTTTCACAATGGTTTCAACTTTACTAGGCTCTTGATCTTCCATAAAAGTTAAGATTCTTGTCTAATACTAGCATTTTAGCTATGTTTGAAAAGTAACACATAAAACCGATGGTAAAAATTCTAAAACCTATTCTTCTAGTCTTTATAAAATCAAAAGCAATGAAGAGATTGATAGTGGATCTGTTGAAGGCAATAGCTAAACAAACAGACAATACAATAGACGATCAAGCAGTTGCTTTTATAGAAGCCAGAATGTTTCCAGGGTCTACCACATCTCTTCAGTAAAGTGAAAGTCACTAAATTTCTCAACATTGATATTGAACCAGCACCACCAGAGTTGGAGCTAGAGATTGAAATGCAGTGTAGAGAAATTATGAAAAGTAATAATTTAGATAGTGTGAAAAGATATTGTACTCATATGGTTAGAAAAAAGTTTGACCAAGATATTTTTATGGCTTCGTTATTAAATAGACTTATAGAACTAGAAGCTAATCGTGTTGTAAAAGAAATGAGAAAAGAAAAACCTAAAAATCCCTTCAAAAAGTTTTTTCGTATTAATTAGTTTTTTGCTTTCTCCCTTCAATTCGTCTTTGTACAGATTCTCTCCACATTAACTCGTCTTTAGCTTCAGCTATTTTGTACTCGGAGCTAGGAAATTCACGTTGCAATGCTTCATAAGCTACCTTTCTTACCCATGCAGTACCACGCATACCCTGTTTATCAGCAGCCTTTTCTATAAGTTCTGCTCTATTTGGGTCGATTAGTACTTGATAATAATTTTTGTTTCCGTGTTTGAGAGCCATTTACAATGTTGTTCTTGTACTACTTTACCACCAAAATGGCAAATCGGCTTTTTCAAGTTGCTTTTCCACATACTTTTTTCTGGCATCTCTCCTTTTCTTAGTTTTACCAGTTCTTACTTCTCTAGCTCTTTTTAAAAAATCAATGATACTAGCCAGGTCTTTGGTAGTCGCCTTCGGGATTTCCTTGTAGAGATCCTTCATCAGGTCTACTCTTATATTCTTCTGCATAAGCAACAGGCATAACCTCCGTAAGAGTCTTGTAGTATTTTACTCCAAGCTGTTTATTGTGCTTGGAGATATACCACCCGTGTTCGTTTTTGCAAATACCAATCATTGTTTCTTGGTCCAGTGTTTAATTAAAGTTTTCAGTTCTAAGATGCGTTTTCGGGCTGCATCTATACGATCTTGTCTGGTCAATGTACTTCACTCCATTTATCACCAATGGATACTTCAGCTAGTGCAGGAACATTACCCAACCACTTTGCTTCAGCTTTTTCCATTGTAGTTTTAAGAATCTCAGCCCACTCTTCTGCGATATCTTCTTTAACAAGAAGTATCAATTCATCGTGTACGGCTGCCGCGATCCTAACTTTATTCTCACCAGCCTCTTTAACTTGTGCCCATAAGTTTCCTAAAGCACACTTTAATATGGCTGCTCCAGCACCTTGAATCGGTGTATTACATCTAACAGTAGTTCTATTAAGATCACCTTTCAAGAACCTACGCATATTAGATACTGGAACTCTAGTCTCAGGCCATTCATCATCTTCCGTGGATCGTGAAAGATAGTTCATTTCTTTCTGCCAATCACGAATACCACTATATGTATTTAGCCAGTTGTCACGGATTTCTACAGCTTCATCTGGTGACATAATTACACCACTACTTCCAGCATACTTCCGTAAACCTTCAGCACCAGCACCATATAACAAACCAAAGTTAGCTGATTTAGCTATCTGTCTATCACATCCCATTTGTTCAGCCGTATAGTCGTGTAAATCTTCGCCACGTTGAAATGCAGCAGTCATGTTCTTGTCTTTAGCTAGTGCAGCAGCAAGACGTAACTCCATTTGTGAAAAGTCAGCATCAACTATTTTCCAACCCTGGGGAGCTTGCACACACTGTCTAAATTCTGAATCTCTAGGTATCTGCTGATTGTTCGGCTTGATACTGGACATTCTTCCTGTATCTGCCCCGAGTTGCATATAAGATGCTCTAACAAATCCATCATCTGACATCTTATCCTGTATGCTTTCTATCATCTGCCTACGCTTTTCTCTACGTTTCCATGTGATAAGTGTCTGGATCGTAGGAGAATCAGCAGCACAGTTTTTCAAAGCATCTTTGGCAACACTAGGTTTACCATCATTATTCACTGGTGTATAACCAAGAACTAACTCAAGTTTTTCCAGTAATTGTTTAGAGCTTTTAATATTGAATCCTGCATACTTTTTAGTACCTAATCGGATTGAACCTTGGTCTTTCGCACGAAGGTTAAACGAGCCATCTTCATTTCTAGGTAGCTTTTTTCCAAGTGGTAAGTCATTATCAAGCTCTCTGATAAATTCGTTACCCAACTCTTTAATGTCATCTTCATAATCAATGCGACATTGTTCTAACTCTTCTCTATTCCAAGGTAGCCCAACTCTCCACATTTGAGCCATAGCTGGTAAAGCTCTGCACTCTAATGTATATGCCCTATGTAATTGAGCATTTCTAAGTTTCTGATCTAATACTTGATCTAACTCTAATAACACTTCTATATCTTTGGCAGCGTATATCAACTGCTCTTTAGATAATATTTCAGCACCCCAATTAGACTTCTGCTGTTCTTTGGATATATCCATATTTAGCTGTCTCTTAGCTAGTGCATCAAGACCATGCTTAGTCTGTGGTATGCCATTAGTTAAAAGTCTGCTGGCTATCATGCTACACCTTACGAAACCATTGAGATGTATGTCATGTGCCTGTAGCCAACCAATATCAAACACTGCGTTGTGTGCCAGCCAGTATCTATTCTGACTGCTAAAGAACTCTTCTAAATAGTTCCAATCGCTACGTTCTAACTCGAAGCAATCTATAACAACTATGGTTCGAGAAGAAAAACACCCCAACTGAATTAGTCGGAGCTTGCCTTCTTCTGGTTGTAGCTGTAGTGTTTCTGTATCAAACGCAAGACTGTGTGCTGTCTGCAATCTTTTTAATTCTGATATTCCGTAGTAAACAGAATATTCTTGTTTAGTAATTGTTGAGGTCATGGAAGAACCTTAAATATGTGCTCTACTACTGTAGCACATTTGTCAACTGTTGTAATGCTTTCGTATGTAATCGGGAACTTCGTTATGATAACCATTACGGTCTAACTCTTGGACTAATGAGACCCACTGTGGCCTATATGCTTCAGTTATCTCTTTGTAAGTTTGTGCAAGATAAATACGTCTAGCAGTTTGAAAATCCATACCATTATTGTTTGGTAAGTATGTTTTCAAGAAATGAGCTAAGTTACAGTTTCTATCTTTCCTGGCTCTATGATATTTATTCTTTTTATGCCATCTAAATATGTAATTTAAAAGGTAGGTTATTTTATCAGGGTCTATTTTGGAACGATATATTTTAGCTTCTCTTTCTGGGGTTTTATCTTTCCAGTTTAAAGGGGGATAAGTCTCTGTTGGTAAGTGTTTTACGGGTGCATTTAGTTTAGCTGGAATTGTAATCTCTACTACAGGATCAGCAGAAACTAATGTAGCTTCTTTTATTTCTGCTGCATCATTTTTTGCGTGTATTGCCTGTAGCTGTTCTTTAGCCAAAGGTTTTATATTATGTTCTCTATTAATATGTGCAAGCTGATCTTTAGTAAGATTTAATACACATTTCATAAGAACATCATTCTTTTCTTCTTGAAATACAACACTCACAGTATTGTCCTTTTCAATCACTTTATGCACTTCGCCTGATTGAACATCAATAGTAGATTTTTTAGTTACTACTTCCTCTTCTTTAAATTCCATATAGGGTGTACGCTAGTTTTAATATTGTAGTAGTGTAGTACTACCTTGTCCAGAGATCGAGCTTCTTTTGTAAAGATTTAACACTAAGTTGTGTGCATATTGAAACATCAAGTCCATATTTCACAGCTTGAAGTACCTGACTATGGAAATGTTCTTTATCAAAGTATGCAACTTGATTTACTTTTTGAACTTTTTTTCTTGTGTGATCTGAATACTCTGTATAACGCACAGTAGCTAGTGGACTGTCATCAGCAGGAAATTTCTCTTGGTAGATAGTGACGTTGATAGTTTTGTTGTTCAAGGATTAGTTCTCCCAAAATTTTTGGTTTTCCTCTATATACCCAGAGGACTCGGTGTATAAACCCTCTTCCGTTCCATTGGAAGGGTTTTCAATAACAATCGGTTTTGTATTAACCTCTTCGTTGTATAAACCTCCATCTTCTTCAGAGGTTTTTACAAAATTAGGGTTTATACCAAACTCATTGTTGTTCAAATCCGTTCCAGTATCTACATTATTAGGTTTATACACACCATTATCGGGTATATCACGCGTGAGGGAAGTAAAAGATCTGGGTAATTCCTTCCCAACTGCCTTATAAAACTTAGATGGTCTACCACCCTTACTTTTAGTTTTTGGAACGTCAACTTCTTCTATCAATTTCTGATCCTCCAACTTATTTAAACTATATACTATGGCCCGTTTCCTATGAGCACCACCAACATTATCGTGATCTACTAAATCTTTAACACACCAGGGTTTTGGCTCATTTCTCATAAGCTGCAATATATCAAGAGTATGTCTATTTGGAGTGTCCAGCCTGACTTCTTCTGTACGTTCAGGTGCAGGGCTTATAGAGTAGGTGTAATCAGGAAGCAGAGTAAATATCATGCGTAAACCTTCACGATCTTCTCTAGACTTCTCAACGCTTACTAATCTGCTATTTGCTGTAAGACCCATTTCAGCAGCGTCATTCATTGATAACTTTTTCATATTCCATGTTTCATCTACCGCGTTCTTGATAGCTGAAGTACCTCTAAACTTACCTTCCTTGGTGTTGTGATGAATAATGACTATTGAGCAAGCAGGAAAGTCCTGTCCATTACGTCTAACAAGTTTCTTAATAGGTAAAGCGTACTCTCTTCTATTCTCTTCGTATGGGTTGCTGTCATTACAACCATCTAAACTATCAATAATCACAAGATCGTATGCGTACTTATTTTGCATCTTTTTGAATCTGCTATACCACTGCATATCCCACTCAGTAACCACTCGAACATTCTTATCGCAACCAATAAGTTTCATTTGCCTACGCAGTATTCTTTCGTTCTGGTCTCCGTTTAACCAAAGAACCTTACCAACTGGCACGTTAACTAAAGCACCATAAACATTAAACGCTTTGCCGTGTCCAATATGCTTGGCTATCGTCTGACACATAGCAGTTTTACCTGTACCACCATCTGCATGAACTAAAAGAGTCCAAGGTTTAGGTAACAATCCTGGAATCAAATATTCAAACGGTGTGTCATCTAGTTCATCAATAGCCAGAGGCTTCTGCCCCTTAGTTCTATTAAACATTTCGTGAGTATCAACCAATCTCTCAATCTCAGCAGCATTGCCACGCTTGGCTTCAATAGCTAACTTATGGACCGCTTGGTTATGTAGTGCAGGATTTTCATTCTTAGGATCATTGTCAATATCCATGTATCGCTGAATAAGATCCTCACCATCTAGTACTTCTTCCTTGTACCTAAGTGGAATAGCCTCTACATCTTCAATTAATTTATCTAAGCCAACTTCCTTAAATCTTTTTCTATCAGGATCAACTTCATCTGCAAGTTTTATTAAATGAGACATATTGTATTGTGCCCCATTATTTCTCCAAGTTGCATACCATCTAGCAGCACATGGGTCTGAATCGCTATCCCAACAGTGTTCATAATCAGGATCACGTTTACTCCACTCTCTCCATAAGTTAAGACCCTCTTCACCTGGCAATTCATTGTTAATCATTGCCCCTATCTCCCACCAATATCGCTCACTATTTGGTCCTGTATATTTGATGACACTCAAACAACCACTAACAATAGCTATTCTTTCTTCTTTGGTTCGTTTGCTCCATCTATTATCAACGTATTTAACATCAACGTCTTGGTGTTTCTTCTTATACTGATCTTTCATACGAGATAGCAACCATTCTGGTGCTTCTGGTACGTTAAATAGATCGCCTTCTAATTTATATTTACCTTTACCGATTTCTTCCTTGTAATATTCTCCAGCTACAACACCCTGTCCACCCCACAATACTTCCCAACCTTCGTGTCCAGCAGCAGTATGACTGATAGATTCTAGTTCAGACCATAGCTCCTGTGGTGCTTTAAATAAAAACTTAGCAGCGTTCTTTTTAAGTGAAGTAATCTTTGGAGCGTTTTTGAGATCCTTACCCCATTTCTTTTCAATAGCACCTAAATTTTTATCAACGTCAAACATTACAAGACCGTCTGATCTAGCACCAGTAAATACTCCGATTGCCTTATATATATCTGGTTGTTTTTCAATCATCAACGCAGAATCATTTACATTTAGTTTCAAATGCCACGCTTTTCCGTATGGCACTTTTCCATCAGAATATGTATCTGGTTTAGATTTATCTTTTTTTGGTAGTAAAACACCCTCGGCATATACTGGACAAGTTATCCATGTCAATGGCATTTCAGGAATGAAATTTATGTTACTCATGTGTTACAATACCTACTGTACGCTATATGTTGAAACCCTGAAGGAACTCCACCCTTTAGGGTTTTTCTATTCTATAACATTGACATTGATTTGTCTATGTGTAACAATAGTAATGCAACTCAGGCTTTCATAGCCAACACGCATTATGCCTTTCATTTCTACTATTGCTAGAGAAGATGCTGCATCTTCAAGTAGCACAAAAGACGACTATCTTAATCCTTCAGGTATTAAAGGTGGTCAAAAAGTACGCTTTACTTTATTAGCTGAAGAGCCTTTCATGTTCTATGAACTATGGGGTAATCACGTTAATGACCCAGAAAAGCGTAAGCCATTCCGTTTCGCAGAGGAGCCTACCCCAGAGGACATCACTGAGAAACTAGGAGAAGATTTCATACGATCTCTCAAACGAGATGGTACAGGACCAGAACCTTGCAGAGTAGCTCACGCGGTTCCCGTATATAATTACGATTTGGAACGCGTACAGGTATTTTCATGGGTTCAAAAAACAATCACTCAACAGTTTGACGTAATCAGCCAATTAGAAGATTACGCAGACTCTATGACTGACTGTGACTTTTACTTATCTCGTGAAGGCCAGGGTACAGATACAAAGTACACTGTGCAAGCTGCCCCTAAGAAAAAAGCTATGGCTAAAACCGTAGAAGATGCTTGGGAAGCAGAAAAAGAGTTCGATCTTGAAAGACTCATATCTGGTGGTAATCCTTTCAAAGAAGAGGAGTAATCGCCATTCATAGGAGGGGGTCACTTGACCCTCTTTTATTTTGCTGTATATTAATTATGGGAACGTGTATTTATTCACCACTTATGGGTACGCTAGACAAACAAAACGCACTAGCCTCTCTACGAAAGTGGACTTTAATTCAAGATAACAGTGGACCGTACAGAGTCTACCGTGATGGTGACAACAACATATATCACTCAGTTACACATATTTTAAAAGAAACCGCACCCCAACATACAAAAGATGCTTTGGAAAATTGGCTTAGGAAGTCCGATTCTATTATGGAGCGTGATATTGCTTGCGAAAGAGGCAAGCTCGCACACAGCCATGCAGAGTTTGTTCTCAAACTTGCAGCAAAATTTGCAAGACAAAACTCAAACAAAAGAGGTCTATGGCGAACAGGTGATGATGGACTGGAACGCTGCCCGAAAAAAGTCACGCAATGGGGCTTACAAAAAGCCGTTGAATCCGCACCGCGTGTTAGCTGGAGTGCGTCAGGCTACGCAAGAGGTTTACGATCATTCATACTGGAACGTGTAACGGCCATTCATGCAGTAGAGTTCTCCGTGTACAAACCAGGNTACGGATTTGCTGGTACAGCAGATGCTCTANTNGANATTGATGGAGANGGGCCATTCATAGTGGANTGGAAAACAGCNAAAGAAGTCAGGTCAGATGACATGATCGAACAATTCTGTCATCAACTTGGAGCGTACAGTATCGGACTTGAACATCTCACAGGAATCAAGCCGAAATACGGGGCAGTTGTAGTAGCCCGTAGGAGTGGTAAGCCACAAATAAAGCTCCTGAGTTCTCTCGAACTAGCAGGAGCAAAAAGTTTATTTTTAGAGAGAGTGGATCGTTACCACAAAAACCTTAAGGAGTTAGCAGTAGTTTAAGATAGCTTTATATAAACACTATCGTAGTGTTTTCTATCTTCTTCAGTAAAACAGTCATCATTTATGTAGTCCATCATATAAAGGAATACATCTTTGATTAACTGTTTTTCTTCTTTTGTAAATGGATCGTTAGCCATTGTTTTTCTCCATGATAGATTTTTCTTCTTTAGTTAGACAGTCATAGTGGACTCTATACGATCCATCAGAAAATTCTGTTGGTTCGAGAGAATCATAAACATCATAAGGAGTGCAATCTTCATCACAATAAATTTTTTCATTGCAACGATCACACTCTTGAAAATTACATTCTGGACATAAGTAGCCGATATATTTTTCATTATCGGCAGGGAGTCTATTAACAAATAGACCCGTACCAAACACAGTGGATCGCATACATTCGATACACTTGTCTCCTATATCAACTTGTTTACAGTTCATCATCAGTCTCCATAGGAAAAAATTTATCGTCAGGATCAGGGTAAACCCCACAATCCTGTAGATATTGGATCGCATCATCTTCACGCTGGCTATCCAGTGCGGATTGATGGTTGTGTAAAAATGAATCCATCAAATTACCTCCTTAATTTCGTCAATGTCATCATGTTTGGTGATGTAGGAAATAGTTTTACCCACTCCACTATTGAATAAATCCATAGCTTCATCTTCATTTGTAGCCTGTAATTCTACAGTCTTGTAAATAGTCCCAAACCATTTAATTTGGTACGTTTTCATTGTTTTTTAAACCTCACAAGTAGTTTTGAGTATGTTTCGATAGTCTTACGGTATTCATCAAACCTACCATCAGTGTGAAAGTCATTTGCACAGTCCAGTAAGTTTGAGAGTATTTCGTCTTTACTATCTTTTAGTTGTTTATCTGGATCGGGTTTTGAAATTTCCCATTTGTATAGATTTAGTTGATCTTTGTAGTATCTATACGCAGTGGCTATTGGAACTCCATGATCTTCCGTAAGAATGTCAACAATATCTTTTCTAGATAGTTTATCCTTCGGTTTTTTCTTTTCATTCTCGACTAACGTAGTCATAATGAAATTTTCAGCAGTGTCCTTATCCATTCAATAATCTCCTTTTATGTTCTCTAGCTTCGCTAAGAGAGTCATAAAATTCAATTACCGTGTACAGGATACTATCAAAAGTAAACCCATCATCATACTCCTTCCATATTTCGTACAAGCTGGTACGATTCTTATTTTCAGGGTGCTTCATATTCCATCTCAGTAGAATATAGTACGGCTTAATTTTCATTGAACTTAGCGTATTTAATAAAAGTGGATTCAAACGCGTTATACAGTATCGTTTGATTATCTGGATCGGCTTGAGAATAGCAAAAAGCGAGGGAAGCTATAAAGCTGCCCCCGAATCTATCCATGTTGTCCAGTGCGGTATATATCTGATGTTTATTCATTACCAACTAGACTGATAGTAAAAATCATCAAAAGGTAAATCCTTAGTTAATGTGGGGAACTTTTCATTAAATTCCTCAGTAGTCATACTGCCGTTATAATTTTTTAAATTAAGGCATCTACATCTATAAGCGTTTTCGGCTGCTGTCTGGTACGTTACGATTTTGTCGATTTGTTCCTTAGTATTTTTTAAATCCTCGAAGTAATATTCATCATATTCCTGAGAACCAAAAAAGAAACCTTCAGAAGTAGGAAGTAGCTCACTGGCTGCTGCGGTTGAAACTAAAGCTGGTTCGATAGTTTTACTAAGTAGTTTTAGTTGATCTAAAGAAACAGAATACTCCTCACAATTATCCTTACCACCCTGTACGTTATCAACGAACCACTGGTGTATTTGGTTCGATTTTCTCCAATACATTAAAGGGAATTGTACAGAATAGCACGACCAAGAAGTATCGTAATCTATTGGTGCGTTCTCCATATCATGATTGTTGAGAAAACTTTGAAATTCAAAAGTTCTCTCGAAGGGAGGTTTATACTGTCCTCTAGGATAAATCCCGAATGTTTTTGTACCTTTTAAGTACATATCTAAGCCCATAATTTTAGGTGGATTAGTGAACAATTCTATTATAGTATTATTCTAGTATCTTGTAAATAATAAATTCTCATTTATTAATTATTACTGATAATTCTCAGAATTTTTTGAAAAATCGCCTTTCATAGTATCTGCCGCGTATAGTCTAAAAAATGTCAAAAACGCCTTTCATAGTAAAATAATTATTACTGCCAGAATCCTAGTTATAGCCTGAATTTTTTTGTGCAGGATAGTGTGAAAAAATTTTTTCTGAAAATTTTGGGAAAAAAGTTTTCCACAGGATAGTGCGAGTTTTCCACAGACAGAAAACGTACTGGATACTATGAGTAAAAATACCTATATAAATATCAAATTAATTATTACTTAAGTATTACTCTATTGCTATTAAATCAATATTAAATTAGAATACATAGGACACTATGTGTCATTTTTAAACAACCCAAATTTAAAAACAATGCAAAACGATTTTTTAAACCAACTAGAAAACAATTTTAAAAATTCTAGNTCNCAATTTACTGCACAAAATAANCAATTAGTTGCNGAAAANTTAGGNTATCAAAACTCATCNAATGAGACTATNTATAAAGGGTCAAAATTTATTGATGATGTTTTTAAAGAAGATCTTGATATTATTTTTAAAAAACATAATCTAGACTTCGAAGCAATACGTACACCTTTATTCTATAAATCTACATCAGGTGAATTAATAGAGGTTACTGATCATCAAGCGATTATTAATAACAAAAATAATAATCTTTTAAATATTCCTAAGTTGCAATACACCACATTACAACTAAGTGCTATTAAAAAATTAGTTTCTAGTATTAGATCAGAAACAACAATAGAATCTATTACTAATATTGATGATAAAAGATTTATTATTAATTTAATGATAGACGGACAAATTAAAGAAGTACAAAAAGACGACCCACACAAACTTCGCTTAGTTATCGTATCAAGTCACGATAGTTCAGTATCTTGTCATATTTCATTTTTTCACACCCGTATGTGGTGCTTCAATCAGATGAATAAATTAAAACAATCAGAACCGCTAATTTTTAAACATACAAAATCTATTAATGATAATGTATCTAGACTTAGTTCTATTATTGATTTTAAAAAGGGAGAATTTAATAAATCTATTGAAGAATATAAGTATATGATAAGAAAAGAAATTAAAGAAGAACAAGTTAAAGAAGTGCTAGAAAATTTATTTAAGGATAAATGGAACGGTAAAAAAGTTTGTATAGATCGCACATTAAAAACACAACGTGATAAGACATATCTAGATTTAGTTGAGGTGAAACAAATAAAAGAGAATCTCGAAAGAGAATTTGAACAAAATGGGAGGTCAGCGTATAGCCTACATAATGGGATAAATTACTATTACTCGCATCAAATGGGAGCTAGTAACATAAAAGACGAAAGTGAGAGAGCAAGAATTAGATTAGAACAGAATCTATACGGCAAAAATTCAAATATAATTGATAGATCTAAGGAGTTATGTCTAGCTTTATAAATTACTAAGCTAACAACTAATAAAACTAGCTCAGGAACTAAAAACCCTGAGCTTTTTTAATGCAAATTGAAAAAATTATCTTAGTTTAAGTCCAAAATGAAATAATTAATAATCCTATAAATTTAAAAAGGTTAGCGTGTATTTCTACTGTTACACATTTAAAAATATAGGATTATCAATTCTAGACAGTAAAACCCTTACTATAACTAGGTTTTTTATAGTCAATTCTCACTAATCTCAAGCAAATTTTAAGTGTTTTATTGCTTATAATGTATTAGCTTATAAATAAAAATAAGGTATAATTAAGGAAGGCAGTATGCCTATTTTTAAACACCCAAATTAAAAAGGAACTAAACTAATGACCACAACAACCCAACCAAATCAAATTAATTTACCCGAAGAAAATTTTGGTAAAGTCTTACTATCTGCACCGCTAAGTTTTTATATGGATAGAAACCCCGCGATAGTTGCAGAAGTTTTTGATTATCTGGAGCAACATTTTTTTAAAGGTATTTTTAACGGTGGCCGAGACAATCAACAATTATGCAAACAAGCTATTGACGAGGAAAACGGTGGCATTTTGTACGGGTGGTACACACTAAGTACAGGCCGCAAAATTATAATTAAATGTGTAGGTTATGGATTAAAAGAAAAAAGTATGAATTTAAAAGATTATACAAAGGCAGATTATAACAACACTATGATCATGTTCCCTAGTGATGACTAAGTAAAACTACTTCAGGAATTAATTTATTATGACTAGCTTTATTGTTCTAATATGTACTATCACACTTTTGTACATCTTTTTAAAAAATACAATTAACCACGTTTAAAAAATTATGTCACTTACAAGACCCCACGAAAACGAAAAGAAATTTTTTATTAAAGAATTTCAAAACTTGGCTAACTTCTACCCACACTTAACACTTCAGGAAACTATGAGTCTAGCAACTAGACAATTAGAAAGTGAGCAAAAAATTTACAATAATTACAGTAAATTAAAAAAGTGGTTACATCCTAATTTTATCTAGTTTTTATTCTCTTACTTCATACTACAGGCCAAACATCATGCAACCATCAAACACCAGAACCAGAACAGCCCAAGCGATAAAGATTGAAAATAAAAAATCTTTTTTCGCTATGATATTATTTATTGTATTATTTTTCGGTGCTAGCTACTACGCCCCCGAACATATTGAAGGCTACAACCCACAGCAGCCAACAACCCAAACAAAATAAAAATCTAAGGAGCTGCACTATATAACACGCCCGCAAAAATCGCGGGCTTTTTTATTGCTTATTTATTCCACTAGCCACCGCATGCAGCAGCCACCACATGCACCAGCCACCGCAAGCACGGGGCAGTGTAGCAAAAATTTTGAAAATAAATTTATTACCCCTGAACCTACTGATAAATCTACAAATTAAGACTACTTTTTCTTGTTCTCTACACTTATAGATAATTGTGGAGTGTTTAGATTAATTGTCTCTTCACTCTCTCCAAGCACTTTCCCTAACGAATCCAATATCTGAGCAGCAGTTTGAAGCTGACCTCTTTTCATAGCCTTGTTGAAAAGCCTCATTCTCATTCCCTGGAGTCGTGAAATCATCTTCTCTCTATCCTTTTCCCAATCTTCATCGTTCCATTCTTTTACCTTTCCCCAATCTCTCCACGCTGTATCCACCCCAATATTTTCCTTGGTTGCGTGATCTAAAACTAATTGTCTAGTTGTTAAGCCTTCAAGCTGCCGATTGTACAATCTCTGCCTTCTTGCTTCAATAACTACATCTGGATTTCTTCTTCCACAGACCTTACCACCCAACGGAGCGTTTGGACTGTCTACATCTGGTCGATAGTATGCTTGAGCCACGGACTAAATAAATACTAATACTTGAAT
>FUFK010214596.1_pt1 | contig 16806 bp, 13 predicted proteins | sample 1021851 | NCBI WGS metagenome assembly FUFK01 (sample SAMEA51879418, study PRJEB19060) | metagenome | reverse complement strand
CCACATAAGGGATGCTAGATCAACTAGATACTCAACAGATATTAGTAAATTTATCGAGGCTCCAATCATACATGTAAATGCTGATGACCCTGAAGCAGTTGTCTATGTCTCAGAATTGGCATGTGAGTATAGAGAAAACTTCAAGAAAGATATTGTTATTGACTTAGTATGTTACAGAAGGAGTGGCCATAATGAGGCTGATGATCCTTCATCAACTCAACCCTTGATGTATAAGGCAATAAAAAGTCATAAAACCGTTTTAGATATGTATGAAAAACTTTTAACTGCTGATTCAATAATATCCGATGAAGAAATAAAAGATTTTAAAAAATCATATAGAAAACAAATTGAAAATGGTGAATCTGTAACTCCTAACTTAGCACCAAGATCAAATGATGATCAGTGGTTTGATTGGGAGCCATTCATGAATAGAAAATGGTATGAGCAAGTAACTACTTCTGTTCCTCAAAAAGAAATTGAAGAAAATGCTTTATCAATCGTTAAGACTCCTGCAGATTTTTCACTTCAGAAAAAAGTACAAAAGATTTTTGATGAAAGAGTAAAAATGTCGCAGGGAGATATAAAGCTAAACTGGGGATTTGCNGAAATGATGGCATANTCAAGCCTNCTTAAGGAAGGTTATCCCATAAGATTCACCGGTCAGGATGTAAGAAGGGGAACATTTGATCATCGTCATGCTGTTATCTTTGATCAAGAAAATGGAGAAGGATTTCTATCATTAGATTCAATTGCAAAGGAAGGAAAAACATTAGTTGATATTTATGATTCATTATTATCTGAGGAAGCTGTTCTTGGTTTCGAGTACGGTTACTCGGCAACTTGGCCAAGTGGGCTTGTTATATGGGAAGCTCAGTTTGGCGATTTTGCGAATGGAGCTCAGGTTGTAATTGATCAATTTATAGTTAGTGCTGAACATAAATGGGAAAGGCTTTCTGGACTAGTTATGCTCCTTCCGCATGGATTTGAAGGAATGGGACCTGAGCACAGTAGCGCAAGATTAGAGAGATTTTTACAGCTNTGTGCTGCAAATAACATACAAGTTTGTATGCCAAGCTCCCCATCCCAAATTTTCCACCTTCTCAGAAGGCAGGCAATAAGGAAAATGCGAAGACCTCTTATCGTTATTACTCCAAAGAGTCTTTTAAGATTACCTGAGGCAGCAAGTGATTTATCTGAACTTACAAATGGAAGTTTTAATTGCATCATTGGAGATGATCTTCCAACGGAAAAAATTAAAAGAGTAGTACTTTGCAGCGGAAAGGTTTATTACGATCTTAAGAAGGCTAGAGATGAAAAAGGTATTTCAGATGTCGCATTACTTAGACTTGAACAACTTTATCCTTTCCCATATTTTGAAGTTGAAGAAATGCTTAAGGGTTATTCACATGTTGAGGAGTTTATTTGGGCTCAAGAAGAACCAAGAAATCAAGGAGCATGGTTTAGTCATCGTCATAGATTAGAAAGGGTTTTAAATAAGCTCAATATAGAGAATTCGTTTAAACCTATTTCAAGGCCTCCTGCTGCTGCACCAGCAGTTGGGTTAATGAAATTACATCTTCAACAACAACAAGAATTAGTTGATAATGTACTTAAAAGAGATAACAAATGAGTGAAGAAATAAAGTCACCAACCTTCCCAGAGTCTGTCGCTGACGGAACAATTGCTAACTGGGTTAAAAAAGAGGGTGAAGCTGTATCACAAGATGAGGTGATTGCTGAAATAGAAACTGACAAGGTTGTTTTAGAGGTGTTAGCTCCTTCAGATGGAAAAATTTCAAAAATTCATAAAAATGAAGGAGATACAGTTTTAAGTGCTGAATTAATTGGTGAATTTATTTCAGGTGATAGCGAAGAACTAAAAACTCAAACTGTTGAGGAAGAAAAACCTAAAGAAATAACCACAGATCTTGAATCCTCACAAGACTTGGTAGATAAAAAATCAGGACCAGCTGCAAAAAGGATAATTGAAGAAAAAGAGCTAAATCCATCTGAAATACAAGGTAGTGGGAAAGACGGAAGGATCACAAAAGCTGATGTAATTAGCCACGTTGAGAAAGATCCAGTTATTGAAGAATCAGTCAAGAAAACTAATGTTGACCTTGATAGAGAAACAAAAAGAGTTCCAATGACAAGATTGAGATCAACAATTGCAAAACGTTTAGTTGAGGTTCAGCAAGAAACAGCGATGTTAACAACCTTCAATGAGGTTGATATGAAGCCTATAAAAGATATTAGATCAAAGTATGGAGATGATTTTCTAAAAGAGCATGGAGTTAAGCTTGGCTTTATGGGATTCTTTGTAGCTGCCTCTGTTAATGCCCTTGAAAAGTTTCCTCAAGTTAATGCCAGCATNGACGGAACTGATATTGTTTATCATGGNTATAAGGATATTGGTGTAGCTGTTTCTACTGATAGAGGGCTTGTAGTTCCTGTAATTAAAGATGCTGATATAAAATCAATTTCAGAAATTGAAAAATCAATCTCAGAGTATGCTGAGAAGGCCAGAGATGGAAAATTATCAATTGAGGAGATGCAGGGAGGAACTTTTACAGTTTCTAATGGCGGGATCTTTGGATCATTATTATCAACACCAATTCTTAATGCGCCACAGACTGCTATTTTGGGCATGCATAAAATTGAAGATAGGCCAGTTGTGGTAGATGGAGAAATTGTTGTTAGACCAATGATGTATTTAGCAATGAGCTATGATCATAGAATGCTCGATGGAAAAGAGGCAGTGTCATTTCTAGTCTCAATAAAAGAGCAATTAGAGAACCCTGAAAAACTTTTACTAAACCTATAGGTGTAAATATGTATGATGTTGTTGTAATTGGAGGCGGTCCTGCTGGTTATGTTGCAGCGATTAAAGCATCCCAATTAGGTCTAAATACAGCTTGCNTAGAACTTGCCTCTGATGAAAAAGGAAANCAAAAGTATGGAGGNACTTGCCTTAATGTAGGCTGTATTCCATCAAAATCTCTTTTGGATTCATCTCACAAATACTACGAAGCTCAAAAAGATTTTGCATCTCATGGGATAGATCTAAAAGATTTATCAGTCAATATTCCTTCAATGATGAAAAGAAAGGATGAAGTTGTTAATAAACTTACAANTGGAATAACCGGACTGTTTAAAGCAAATGGTGTTGAAGCAATATCAGGAAGAGGAANAGTTATTAATGAGAACCTTGTAGAAGTTTCAAATAATGGAGATAAAACAAGCTTGGAGACAAAATTCATAATATTAGCAACAGGCTCAAATCCAATTGAAATTCCANTTGCAAAATGGTCTGAAAATATAGTNGATAGCACAGGAGCTCTTAATTTTGANANGGTTCCNGAAAGACTTGGAATAATTGGAGCTGGAGTAATTGGTTTAGAGCTTGGNAGNGTATGGTCAAGACTTGGAGCTGAGGTTACAGTNATAGAGGCGATGGATGATTTCTTACCTATTGTCGACAAACAAATTTCTAAAGAATGCCATCGAGAGTTTAAAAAACAAGGTTTAGATATACATTTAGGATCAAAACTCACCTCAGCTAAAGATAATGGTAAAGATGTTGAAATTTCTTATGAATCAAAAGGTGAGGAGCTTAAAGCCTCTTTTGATAAGTTGATTGTGGCTGTGGGGAGAAAACCTAATACAGCTGATATCTCAGATCAGTCATTTCCAATTGAGTTGGATGAATTAGGAAGAGTCCAAGTTGACGATTTTTGTAAAACAAATTATGAAAATATTTATGCTGTTGGTGATATTGTTAGAGGACCAATGCTTGCTCACAAAGGTTCAGAGGAAGGAGTAATGGTTGCTGAGAGAATTGCAGGCAAAAAAGCTAGAATGAATTATGATCTTGTACCCAATGTTATTTATACTCATCCTGAAGTTGCTTGGGTTGGAAAGACTCAGCAAGAGCTCGAAGATCATGGTGTGGAGTTTAAGATTGGAAGTTTTCCATTTGCTGCAAGTGGGAGAGCTCTAGCTGCAGCTGATTCAGTCGGTTCTGTTAAGGTTTTAGCTGATAAGAAAGATGACACAATATTAGGAGTTCATGTATTTGGTCCTTCTGCTGCAGATATTGTCCAACAAGCAGTTATAGCAATGGAGTTTGGATCTAGTGCTGAAGATATAGGCCTAACTGTGTTTAGCCATCCAACAGTTAGTGAGGCATTTCATGAAGCTGCATTAGCTGCAAATAATTCTGCAATTCATATAGGCAATAAAAGAAAATGAACTTACACGAGTATCAAGGCAAAGAAATTTTTGCAAAATATGATTTACCCGTTTCAAAAGGAAAAGTTGTCACAAGCCTTGATGAGGTTGAGCAAGCATGTACTGATATTGGAGGAAGTCGATGGGTAGCAAAAGCACAGGTTCATGCAGGCGGTAGAGGTAAATCAGGAGGTGTTGCTCTATGTGACACNATTGAGGAGGTAGCGGATTTTACAAAAAAATGGTTAGGTAAAAGACTTGTAACATATCAAACTGATAAAGAGGGGCAGCTGGTAAGCTGTATTCTTGTTGAGGAATGTACCAATATCGCAGACGAGCTTTACTATAGTGCAGTTGTTGATAGATCTTCACGNGAGGTTGCAATAATTGCATCCTCGGAGGGAGGAGTAAATATAGAAAAAGTTGCCGAGGAAACTCCTGAAAAGATCGCCTCCATATCTCTTAATGGTAAAGATGTATCACAAGGCGATATTGAAAAGATATGCAGTACACTCAAACTAAATGAGACTCAATCTTCACAGATGGAGCATATTGTAAGAAAAACAGTTTCAATGTTCTTTGANTGTGACCTTAGCCTTCTGGAAATTAACCCACTTGTAATAAAAGAAGATGGNAATTTGCACTGTTTAGATGCAAAGATAAATATTGATTCAAATGCACTTTTTAGACAAAAAGAGTTACAAGAAATGCATGATCCAACTCAAGAAGATCCGAGAGAATCTGAGGCATCAAAATATGATCTAAGTTATGTTTCATTGGATGGAAATATTGGATGCATGGTAAATGGAGCTGGATTAGCAATGGGCACCATGGATACAATAAAGTTTTTCAAAGGGAATCCTGCTAACTTTCTTGATGTTGGAGGCACAGCTACTCAAGAAAGGGTAGCAAAAGCTTTTAAAATAATTTTGGATGATCCAGAAGTAAAAGTAGTACTTGTAAACATTTTTGGAGGTATTGTTAGATGTGATTTAATTGCAGAAGGTATAGTTGCAGCAATTGATGAAGTAGGAGTTGAAATACCTGTTGTTGTAAGGCTTGAAGGCAATAGTGCAGAAAAAGGACTATCAATCCTTTCTAATTCGTCCTCAAAAATACAAAGTAAGAATAGTTTGGAAGATGCAGCTAGAACTGCTGTGGAGCTTGCAAAATGAGTATCCTAATTGACAAAGATACAAGAGTGCTTGTTCAGGGTTTTACTGGGTCTCAAGGAACGCTTCATTCATCTCAATCTATAGAATATGGAACTAATGTTGTGGGTGGAGTAACTCCTGGAAAAGGTGGAACCTCACACTTAGATTTACCTGTTTTTAATTCAGTTAACGAGGCGGTTGAACAAGTGCAACCAAACGCATCATTAATATTTGTTCCAGCACCCTTTTGTAAAGGTGCAATTCTCGAAGCCGCAGAAGCTGGAATAAAGTTTATTGTTTGTATAACAGAAGGTGTTCCAACTTTGGATATGTTGGAAGTAAAAAAGATTGTTGATGGCTTAGACATTACTCTTATTGGTCCTAACTGTCCTGGTGTTATCACNCCTGGAGNNGGGAAAATGGGAATTATGCCTGGTGAGATTCATCTTCCTGGAAGAGTTGGAATTATATCTAGATCAGGGACACTTACCTATGAAGCAGTGAAGCAAACTACTGATCTAGGTCTGGGGCAATCTAGTTGTGTTGGAATAGGTGGTGACCCAATTCCTGGCTCTTCTTTTATTGATATTTTGAAACTTTTTGAAGTTGATGATCAAACAGACGCAATTGTCATGGTTGGAGAGATTGGAGGAAGTGCTGAAGAGGAAGCTGCTGAATTCATTTCACAGAATGTCACTAAACCTGTTGTTTCATATATTGCTGGTCAGACTGCACCACCGGGAAAAAGAATGGGCCATGCAGGTGCCATAATTTCTGGAGGTAAGGGTACGGCAGANGATAAAATNAAAAAACTTAATGAGAGCGGTGTTGTTGTTGCAAAAAATCTTCTTGAAATAGGCTCTACTGTAAAGTCGCTGATGTCTTGAGGTTTGCACCTACAACCTTTTTCAATCGTAAAATTCCAAGCAAACAAAATACTGAAAGGCCTAAAATCATACCAATCCACATTCCTGCAGCTCCCAATTTGGGACCAATAATCCCGTAAGTCATTACAAATCCAGCAGGAAGAGCAATAATCCAATATGAAATTAATATTAGTATCATTGGCACAAAAGTATCTTTAAAACCTCTCAAGCTTCCAACTGCTGACATCTGAACTCCATCAGGTATTTGAAAAATAGCTGCATACAACAATAAACTTACTCCAAGAGCAATAACCTGAGGATCATTTGTGTAAAGAGAAACCAATAACTCTCTGAAGGTATAGATGGTTATTGTTGTAATTATTGCAATTACAAAGCAAAGCAAAAGAGAACTTCTGGTTGAGAATTCTGCATCCAACAATCTTTGTTCTCCAATAAGATTACCAACTCGGGTAGCTGTTGCAAGACCAAATGCTAATGGAAGCATGAAAAATACACTCGTTATATTGATTGCTATTGTATGACTAGCTATTACTCCTACACCCAGAGCACTGATTATCAAAGCAGCACCACTAAACATACTTAGCTCTATAAAAATACCAAAACCTATGGGTATACCAAGCTTAAAAACTTCTTTAAAGGTTTCTAATTTAGGTAAAGTAATTGATTTAAAGATTCTGACGTTCTTATAAAGTTTTGATTTCATAATAAGAACAGATATCGCTATAGTTTGGAAAATAGCTATTAAAGAAGTTGCATAACCACATCCCACTCCACCAAGNTTAGGAAAACCAAATAAACCATTTACCAAGATAATATCTAGNGGGATATTGATTAGCATCCCAGTAAAAGCAACATAAAAAACAGGAAGTGTTAAGGTCATTCCTTCACTGAAACATCTAAGACACGTAAATAAACCCATAAAGACAGCACCTATCGCGATAGCTCTTAAATATTCGCTTGTAATGACTGAAACCTCTAAATCAATGGGAAGTANTTTTATTATTGGACCAATATTTATAAGTATTAAAGATAATGCTAAGCCAACCATTAAAGCCATCCACAATATTTGCCTTACCTTATCTTCAATCTGATTAAATTTTTTCGCTCCAAATAATTGCGCAACAATAGGTGTAACTGCAAATAGGACACCACTTAGGGCAAACCAAAGCGGATTGAAGATTGAGTTTCCTATTGCTAAAGCAGCGAGATCTGTTGTATTGGCTCTTCCTGCAACTATTGTATCTGTAACCCCCATAAGCATGTATGAGGTTTGCGAACCAAATATTGGCAATCCTATAATTACAATACTTTTAATTTCAGAGATATATTTATTCACAAAAGANCACAAATAATTTTCANGTACTTTATCATATAGATTGATATTTAAAAGGAGATAAAAAATTAGAAAAGACAACAGACCATACTGGCTTAAAAAACTTTCTAAAAAGCTTGTAAGCATGTATGTGAAACATTATCTTCGTCCTCAATTTAAACAGCTTGGCAAAGGAGGGGCGTTCTTTAAACCTCAATATCTAAAACTTTTTGGTTCTCATATAAGTGTTGATGACTTCCCAACAATTATTGGAGCACGGGATGCGAATGTTCAACTTACCAGCTGGAATATTGGAGATTGGAAAGGAGAATTAAAAATTGGGAAATATTGTCTTATTACTCCCGGAGTCAGAATCATAGCAGCTGAATCAATTGAAATAGGCGATGCTTGCATGTTTGCTCATGGAGCATACATATCAGATGCTGATTGGCATGGCATTTATGACAGAAGTGAGCCAGTTGGTAACACTAAACCAATTATCTTAAAAGACAATGTTTGGATTGGAGACAGCGCAATTATATGTAAGGGAGTCACAATTGGAGAAAATTCAATAATAGGGGCAGGTGCTGTAGTCACTAAAAATATTCCTGCAAATGTAGTTGCGGCTGGCAATCCAGCAAAAGTAGTAAAAAATCTTGACCAAGGAGATTTTATTTCTAGAAAAGACTTCTATAAAGATCCTATTCAACTAGCAAAAGATTTTGATAATCTTGATAAATTTAATCTTAAAGATAACACTTTCANAGGATGGCTTAGGAGTATTTTTGCCCCATCTAAAGATAATTAATGAAATTATTGGTAGATAATAAAATACCTTTTTTTGGTGAATATCTAAAAAAAATTAAAAATCATGATCAATTTATTATTAAATATTTTGATGATAATAATCTTGAGAATGATGATTGTTTGAATGCAGATGCATTATTCATAAGGTCTACAACAAGAGTTAATTCAGAACTACTTTCAAACTCACCAATAAAATTTATAGGTTCAGCTACTTCTGGATATGATCATTTTGATAATAATATTTTAAATAATTCAAAATACTCTATATACGTAGCTTCAGGATGCAATGCGTCAGCAGTGGTNAATTGGGTNCTTTCATGTATTGGTCTTCTGGTTTTTAAGAAAGTGATTTCAAGAAATAGAATGNTGGGAATAATTGGTTATGGAAATGTTGGAAAACTCTTATCAAAGATTTTAGAGAATCTAAATATAAAACATAAGATTTATGATCCTTATTTAGATCTTGGAAATATTAGTGATATTAAAGATTGTGAGGTTGTATCGATTCATGCATCCTATTCCAAAACCGGTAAATTCCCTTCACATGAATTAATAAATTCTGATTTTTTAGATGGCGCATCNGCAAAAGTGATAATCAATTCTGCAAGAGGTGAAATTATTGATGAAGACTCTATTCTAAATAGCGATATTCTTTATTTATCAGATGTCTTTAAGGGTGAGCCATCACCAAATACAGAACTTATTTCTAANTGTTTTATAGCAACTCCTCACATAGCAGGATACAGCATAGAGGCAAAACATAACGGAACTTTAATGATTCTAAAAAATTTTTGNGANGCCAAAAATTTAGATAATGATTTGATGGATTTATCTAAAGTCATGGAAATTAAAAATCTTCAACCATTAGAAGATGACTACATATCAAATGGATACCCGGTGAGTTTCTTTAAAAATCTAATTGATGTTGAGCAAATCTCTATCGATTTCAAAGAATCATTTTTGAAGAAGGATATTCCTTTCAACAATATAAGGAATAACTATGAACTTAGGAATGACTTTTTAGGAATTAAAAGAACCTCTGAAACTAATAAACTCTCTTTATTTAGTAATTTATATAAAAATATTTAGTTTCTGTTAGTTATAATTTAAAAATGGCAAAGGAAGATTTAAAAAATAAAGACTGGAAGTCAATTCTTGACGAAGATGCTTATCAAGTTACAAGATGTTTTGCTACAGAGGCGCCTTACTCTGGTAAATTTCTTGATAACAAGAGAGAAGGGACCTATATTTGTATTTGTTGTAAAAAGGAGCTTTTTTCTTCTTCCACAAAATATAATTCAGGTTGTGGATGGCCAAGTTTTTTTCAGCCAATTGATGAAGCATGCATCACAGAATATAAAGATTCATCCCATGGAATGATAAGAACAGAAGTAAGATGTTCTGATTGTGACTCACATTTGGGGCATGTTTTTGATGATGGGCCGCCGCCGACATTTTTAAGATATTGTATAAACTCTCTTTCTTTAGATTTTAATGAGCGCAAATAAAGAGCCGTCAGAACAAAACTTTTTAAGCTCNATAAAAGTAAGTTTCTGGACCTTTTCTTCTAGGATTTTTGGTTTGCTTAGAGATATATCTACAACAAATCTTTTTGGTGCATCTCTGTATCATGACATTTTTGTTGTTGTACTAAGAATACCTAATCTTTTTAGAAGATTCTTCGCAGAAGGGGCTTTTAATCAAGCTTTTGTTCCAATCTTATCGGACATAGAAAAAACAAAAGATCCAAAACAAGTTAAAGACTTCATAGACAGCTTAGCGGGAATNTTAATTTCAACTTTATTTGTTTTTACTATTATTTGTTTATTATTTGCTCCATTTGTGATTTTTATTTTTGCACCTGGGTTTTATTTCGATTCTGAGAAGCAGGACCTTGCAGTAAATGTATTAAGGATTATGTTTCCATATTTAGCACTGATATCTTTGGTTGCATTTGCAGCTGGAATTCAAAATACTCATTCAAGATTTTCATTGCCAGCAGCTACACCAATTATTTTTAACTTAACTTTAATAATCTTTGCATTGCTAATTGCCCCAAGAATGAGTACGCCTTTAATTTCTCTTTCATGGGGTGTCTTCCTTGCAGGTGTCCTGCAGCTTATTATTCAATTTGCTCCTTTAAAAGCTATTGATAGACTGCCAGTTCCTAAAGTAAATCTTAATAATTCAGATATTCCAAGATTCTTTAAGTTAATAGTTCCAGCAGTTTTAGCTGGAGGAGTTACACAGATAAATTTATTGATAGATACGATATTTGCTTCGTTGCTTGAGACAGGTAGCCCAACTTGGCTATATATATCTGATAGATTGATACAATTTCCTTTGGGAATATTTGCTATTGCTATAGGAACTGTTCTTTTACCTTCATTATCACGTTCGGCAGCNAATAAAGATAATAGTCAGTTTAAGGCCTCCCTAGATAACAGCTTTAGATTAGTAATTTTCATAGCTATACCTTCTCTTATTGGCTTAATATATTTTGCTGAGCCTATTATTGCTTCATTGTTTTATAGAGGTGAATTTTCTGAATTTGACGTTATTAAATCATCTTACAGCCTTGTATTCTTTTGTTATGGTTTACCATTCTTTATGTTAATGAAAGTCTTAACACCCGCATTTTTTTCTAGACAGGACACAAAGACACCATTTTATGTTGCATTATTTAGCCTCTTTCTAAATGCAATCCTCAACTATATTTTTGCCTTTAAGCTTGGGTATGGTCATGCTGGACTTGCCATTGGAAGCTCTCTTGCTGTTCTAGCAAGCTCATGCATATTATTTTTTGTTTTAATGAAACAAAACCTTCTAAGTTTAAGTATTATTTTTCATAAAACTAATTTTGCCGCAATTTTTTCTTCATTAATTATGTTTTTTGCATTTGATTATTTCGTGGGAATTGATTCTGAGTGGATGTCAAAATTTTATGAATACTCAGGATTGGTCAGAATTTCGCTTGTCACAGTTATTGTTATACTTAGCTGTCTATTTTATTTTTTTATCTCTAAGTGGGTTTTTAGAGTCTCAAATAAAGATTTTTATTTATAAACATGTATCTGATAAGAGGCCAAAATAATATTAAGCTTTTTAAGAAAAGATTTCCCGAGATTTCTTTGAGTGCAACAATTGGAAACTTTGATGGAATGCATCTTGGTCATAAAGCAATTCTAGAAAAAGTTAAGAAAAATGCTAAAGAAAAAAATCTTTCTACCTTGGTTATATTTACCGAGCCTCATGCCGCCGAGTATTTTTCTAAAGTTAATAATACTTCTCCACCGCCAAGAATAATACCTTGGAGAGATAAGCTAAGGCTTATATCTGAAAATGGCATAGATTTTTGTATGCTACTAAGATTTGATGAATCTCTTAAATCGATGACGCCAGAGCAATTTACAGAAAAAATATTAGAGGAACTCCAAATTAAGTCCCTTACGATCGGTGATGATTTTAAATTTGGAAAGGATAGAAAAGGTGATTATCAATTTTTGAAGAACTGGGGTGAATCAATGAGCATTGAGATTGATAAAACAGATACTATAAAAGTTGATGATCAAAGGGTAAGCAGCACAAGAATTAGAGAGGCTTTGATTTCTGACAATTTTCAAAATGCTAACGTCATGCTTGATTGGCATTACAGCTACTCTGGAAAAGTAGTTTATGGAAATCAGCTAGGAAGAGAGATTGGGGTGCCTACTGCAAATATATGGATACCTAAACAAAAACTTCCCATTTCTGGTGTATATGCTGTTAGATGCTTNGTTGATCATGCAAAATATTTAGGTATTGCGAATATGGGAATTCGACCAACAGTTGGAGGCACTAGACCTGTTCTCGAAACACATATNTTTGATTTTGAAAAAGATATTTATGGAAGACGTATTACTGTACAATTCATTGAAAAAATAAGGGAAGAGGTTAAATTTGATAGCATTGATCTTTTAAAATCCCAGATTAAAAAAGATATTGAAGAGGCAAAGAAAATCTTAGATTAAAGAAATGGAAAAAGATTACAAAAATACCTTAAATCTGCCAAAAACAGATTTACCTATGAAAGCTGGTTTGCCAAATAAGGAACCAGAAATTCTTTCTTTTTGGGATTCAATCAATCTTTATAATTTAATTAGAGAAGAAAATGCTAAAAAAGATAAATTTATCCTTCACGATGGCCCGCCATATGCAAATGGCGATATTCATCTTGGNCACTCAGTAAATAAAATACTTAAAGATATTGTAATTAAGACTAAGACTTTACAAGGTTTTGATGCACCTTATGTTCCTGGCTGGGATTGTCATGGATTACCAATAGAACTGAACGTTGAGAAAAAGTTTGGAAGAGATAGTGATACTGTAAAAGATAANTCAAAATTTATTAGTGCCTGTCGTGAATATGCTCTTTCTCAAATAGAAAATCAAAAGAAAGATTTTATACGTCTTGGAGTCTTAGGTGATTGGGAAAATTCATATAAGTCTCTTGATTCATCATTTGAAGCAGATACNGTCAGGTCTTTAGGCAGAATAGTTACAAACGGCCATCTTCAGAAAGGGGAGAANCCTGTCCATTTTTGTTATGACTGCAAATCAGCCCTAGCAGAAGCAGAGGTTGAATATGAAGACAAAGTTTCTAAATCTATTGATGTAGGTTTTAAAGTAAAAAAAGATTCACTTGTTAAGTTAAGCGCAGCATTTTCAAAAGAAATAGATAGTTGCAGCTTTGTAATTTGGACTACTACACCATGGACAATTCCAGCAAATGCTGCTGTCTCAATTGGTCCAGAATTAAAATATACCTTATGTAGTTCTAAATTTGGAAACTTAATATTAGCTAGTGATCTCATTGATCAATGTTCAGAACGCTGGGGTGAGGATTTAGAGAAGATCAGTGAGGCTAAAGGCAGCGATATTAAAGATGTAGTTCTAGAACATCCTTATCTAAAAAGAGATTCTATTTTAGTTCATGGAGATCATGTCACTACTGAAACTGGAACAGGTTGCGTTCACACNGCACCAGCTCATGGTGTAGACGACNATAATATATGCAAAAAATTTAATATTGAGACAATACATGCTCTGGACGGTAATGGATTTTTNNATGCAGAATATGAAGGCTTAGCTGGTCTTCCCGCAATCAAAGCTGACAACATTGTAATAGATATTCTCAATGATTCAGGAGCTTTAATAAATGCTGAAGATTTTCATCATTCATATCCATATTGCTGGAGACACAAAACTCCGCTAATTTTTGCATCGACCCCTCAATGGTTTATCTCAATGGATAAATCAGGTTTGTTAGAAGGATCCATCCAAGCGGTTAAGGATGTTGAGTGGGAACCTTCATGGGGATATGAAAGAATTAAATCTATGCTTGAGGGAAGGCCAGATTGGTGTATTTCTAGGCAAAGAAGCTGGGGAGTTCCAATTCCATTAATCATTAACAAAAAAACTGGAGAAATACACCCAAAACAAAACCTCTTATTCAACGAAATTGCTGATCGTATCGATGAGGAGGGTTTAGAAGCTTGGGATAAAGCTGATTTAAAGGATTTAATTGATGATCATGATGAATACATAAAGGCTACTGATACTCTTGATGTATGGTTTGATTCTGGCTCAACACATTTCTGTGTTCTGGATAAGCTATATGGAAAAGATTTAATAGCAGACTTATATCTTGAGGGGTCAGACCAGCATAGGGGTTGGTTTCAATCTTCTTTATTAACTGGAATAGCTATAAATGGTAAAGCCCCTTACAAAGCTGTTTTAACTCATGGATTTGTTGTAGACGAAAATGGTAGAAAGCAATCTAAATCGCTAGGAAATGTAGTTTCTCCTCAAAAAGTTTGTAACAACTTGGGCGCTGATATTCTCAGACTATGGGTAGCATCTACGGATTTTAGGAGCGAGATGGTCGCAACTGATGAGNTTTTGANACAAGTTGCGGATCAATACAGAAGAATCAGAAATACTTTNAGATTTATGATGGGTAACTTAAATGANTTNAATGACGATTCAAAAAATATTAATCAAAATGATTTAGTTGAAATCGACAAGTGGATAATTAGTGCTGCAATTAAGCTTGATGAGGAAGTAAAAAATTTAAATGATAGTTATGCGTATCATCATGTTGTTCAAAAGATTCATAATTTTTGTGTTCATGAACTTGGTGGTATTTATTTGGACATCATCAAGGATAGAATGTATGTAACAAAAAGCGACTCGCATGCAAGAAATTCTGCTCAATTCGCACTTTTTGAAGTAGCAGATATTTTAATTAGACTCATTTCACCAATCTTAGTATTTACAGCTGAAGAAATTTGGCAATCTCATGATCTTTTTAAAAAACAATCTAAGTCAGTATTTCTGTGTCCAAAAAAATCACTTAATAAGATTGAAAGTTCAATATCTGATGATGATTGGAAAGTAATTTTTGCTGTAAAAGATTCAGTAAATCAAAACATCGAAAAAGCAAGAGCTGATTCTGTTATCAAAGGATCGCTCGATGCAAAAATAAAAATTTCTTGCAGCTCTGAAATCTATGGTGCGCTCAAAAAGATTGATAACGAGCTTAAATTTGTCTTTATTGCATCAGAGGTAGAGCTAATTGAGGATTCAAATACAAAATTAAGTATTGATATAACTAATTATGATCAAAAGAAATGTATAAGGTGCTGGAACAAATGTGAATCCATTGGATCGCATGAAGATGATCCTGAGATTTGTTCAAGGTGTCATACAAATGTTTATGGCGATGGTGAAGTTAGAAAATTTGTCTAAAGGATATTTAGTCACCCTATGTTTTCTTTTATTCATTGATTACTTATCAAAAATAATCGCTTTAAATTATATTGAAGTTCTTCAACAAAATGACTTCCTTCCATTGATAGATTTCTTAATAGTTTTTAATTCTGGTATTGCCTTTAGTTTTCTAGATTTAAATAACTTTGTTTCCAGATATATCTTATTAATAATTGTCTTTTTTATAACAATGTATTTTTTAAAGATTTTTTTGGATGAAAAAGATAATTTGAAAAAGAAATCTTTTTTACTAATTATAGCCGGTGCTTTAGGAAATTTTATTGATAGGTTGCCAGATGGTGTTGTAACAGATTTCCTCCATTTTAAACCTTTTGATTTCTCATTATTTATTTTCAATTTTGCTGATGCATATATTACTATTGGCGCAGTAATTTTTATATTTAGCGAACTTATTTTGTTAAAATCCAAAAATGAGTCAAAAAACTAAGTTGTCACTTGCAAATCCTAGAGGTTTTTGCGCAGGCGTAGATAGGGCTATTGAAATAGTAAATAGAGCTCTTGATATGTTTGGAAGCCCCATCTATGTAAAGCATGAAGTTGTTCACAATAAAGCTGTAGTTGATGATTTAAAGGAAAGAGGAGCCATATTTATTGAAGAAATTTCAGATGTTCCTGATGATTCAATTATTATTTTTAGTGCTCATGGNGTCTCAAGCAAGATTGAAGAATCTGTTAAATCAAGGAATCTAAAGTTTTTTGATGCAACCTGTCCGCTTGTAACCAAAGTTCACATGGAGGTCATGCGACATGGAAGAGCTAATAGGGACATTATATTAATTGGTCATGAAGGCCATCCCGAGGTAGAAGGCACAATGGGAAGGTATTTTAGTCAAAATGGAAAAATATATCTCGTTCAGGATCTAGAAGAGGCAAAGGAAGTTTCTATAAATCANCCGGAAAATCTAGCTTATGTTACACAAACTACTCTTAGTGTTGATGAAACAAAAGATATCATAAATGAGTTAATGAAAAGGTTCCCAAACATTGCAGCTCCAAAAAAAGATGATATTTGTTANGCAACCCAAAANAGACAAGATGCTGTTAAACAACTAGCTCTTGAAACAGATTTCATTATAGTTGTTGGATCAAAAGCAAGTTCAAATTCAAATCGCCTGAAGGAGCTTGCAAATAAGTGTGGAGTTAATTCGATATTAATAGATGAATTTGCTGATCTTGACTTAAATGAACTAAAAGACTGTAGGAATATTGGGCTTACCGCTGGAGCATCTGCACCTGAATCAAAAGTTCAAGAAATAATTTCAAATCTGAGNATTTTCCTTGATGCAGAGATTGAAGAGAAAGGTGGAGTTAAGGAGGATATTTCTTTTAAACTCCCACCAGAATTAAGAGCAAGTTAATGCTCATCTCAAATCACATTCTAGACAGTGCAAAATTAGTCAGATCGCCTAATTATTCCGAAAGGATAAATGACTACGATATACGTTTAATAGTTATACACTGCATAAGTCTGCCACCGAAAATCTATGGTAATAGCTACATTGAAGATTTCTTTTGTAATAAATTGAATACTAATGATCACGAGTACTTTAGAGAAATAAAAGATTTGAAGGTATCAAGCCATGTTT
>FUFK010039881.1_pt1 | contig 16810 bp, 9 predicted proteins | sample 1021851 | NCBI WGS metagenome assembly FUFK01 (sample SAMEA51879418, study PRJEB19060) | metagenome | reverse complement strand
TCTGCACCATGGCTTTCAACCTTAATGGGTTTAACTTTAACCAGTCCATCGTTGACACTAATGGCAAGATCATACCAACATGGGCTGACGTGNTNAACAGAGCNAACCTTGGNTTNGANGTNATGCACGAGCGTAANGCNCACAACTTNCCACTCGACTTAGCATCAGCTGAGTCTACAAACGTAGCACTTACTGCACCACAAATAGGATAACTCCTACGTCCGTTCATCGCTTTATGCGACGCATGCAATCAAGTCATGGAACGGGGGCTTGGTATCGGAGGGAACTATGACAGTAACTTACGTTTACCGTGGTGTTACATATACTAAAATCGTTAAGTAATGGCACAACAAAGCTCGGTTATGACAGCTTATGTTACAAGGCTCACACCTGAGACAGAAGAAGTCAAACCAGAAAACAAAACTGAAGAAAAGAAAGAAGATGCTCAACTAGAGACTCCTTCTTACTAAACAGCCGGGGAGCACCTCAGAGTCGGACTCCCCTGCCATTGGCTTTTGCCCTCTACGGAGGATACCTTTAGCCGTCTAGACGGTAGGGATAGACCTACACAAATCTCGAGAAAAATTAGTACTAAGCAATATTAACTTTTTATAATCCATATCAATGGCACAACAGAATAGCACACTGACCACGAGTCTAACTCGCCCGGGTCAGCAGCAAAGTACAGGTGACGCCCGTGCTTTGTATCTAAAGCTGTTCAGTGGAGAAATGTTCAAAGGTTTCCAAAACAACACAATCGCTAGAGACCTTGTGATGAAGAGAACATTGAAGAACGGTAAGAGTCTTCAGTTCATCTACACTGGACGCACAAAAGCCGAGTATCATACACCCGGTAACAGCATACTAGGTAACTCCGACGGAGCACCTCCAGTAGCTGAAAAGACAATTACATGCGATGACCTATTAATCTCAAGTGCATTTGTCTATGAGCTAGATGAGACATTATCTCACTACGACCTAAGAGGAGAGATTTCCAAGAAGATTGGATACGCTCTTGCTGAGAAGTACGACAGACTTATCTTCCGTGCAATCGCAAAGGGAGCACGTCTTGCTTCACCAATCACTAAATCAGGCTTCGTTGAGCCCGGTGGAACACAGATCAGATTAACCAGAAGTGGTGTAACAAACGCTACTGCTGCTTATGATGCTACATGTTTAATCAACGGTTTCTACGATGCAGCTGCTGCTCTTGACGAAAAAGGAGTAAGCTCTGATGGTAGAGTTGCTGTGTTGAACCCAAGACAGTACTACGAACTAATACAGAACGTTGAGTCAAACTCTCTAATCAACAGAGATGTTCAAGGTACTGCATTACAATCTGGACAAGGCATCATTGAGATTGCAGGCATCAAGATCTACAAGTCAATGAACATACCTTTCTTCGGAAACTATGGTACAATCTACGGTTCTGCATCAGCTACAAACCCCGGTGTAACAAGCCCCGGAAACGTAGGATCATTCATTGGCGATACAACAACTGCTAATGGAGTTGAAGATGCACGTTCTAACCAAACTGGTATCCATAACAACTATGGTAACCACTCTGACTTCGCTAACAGCTGCGGACTTATCTTCCAAAGAGAAGCTGCTGGTGTTGTAGAAGCTATCGGACCACAGGTTCAGATAACAAGTGGAGACATTTCAGTTGTTTACCAAGGTGACGTAATCCTTGGAAGACTAGCTATGGGTGCAGACTTCCTAAACCCTGCTGCTTGTGTTGAGTTACTTGCTGGAGCAGATGCTGGTTCTACTGGCAACGCTGCGTTCGGTGACAACTATCCAACTAACGCTTAATTTTTATTTTTTATACGGGGACTTCGTGTCCCCCTTTTTTTATGGCTTCCACAACTATTGACCTCGATACCGAACTATCCGCAGTTAACTCAATACTGGGAGCTATCGGTCAGTCACCAATAACACAATTAAAAGACCCTACAACAGGGGCAATCACAAACGCTAACCCAGAAATACAATTTATATACAATCTACTTAAAGATGCTAACGTAGATGTACAAGCAGAGGGTTGGCATTTTAATACAGAAAAACATGTAAAGTATTCACCAGACTCTGTAACTGGTAAAATAGTTATTGCAGCAGACGTACTACAATTAGATGTAACAGATGGGTGGACACACAGACAATATGACGTCGTTAGAAAAGGTGGTTTTCTTTATGATAAGTATGACCATACTGATGATTTCTCTGACGTAAGTGAAATCTATTTAGACGTTGTAAAACTATATAATTTTGAAGATGTACCACCAGTGTTCAGAAGATTTATTACTTACAGAGCATCAAGACAGGCTGCTGTACAATTAGTATCTAATCCCGGATTAGTACAATTACTAGGTGTACAAGAACAGCAAGCTAGAGCTGCACTTATGGAGTATGAATGTAATCAGGGTAACCACAACATGTTTGGATTACCAGAAGATAGCACATACACAGCTTACGAACCATGGAGGAACTTAGTTAGATAATGGCAAANATTAGGCANACTNTACCANCNTNNNCNGCTGGTATATCAGAACAGCCAGACCACTTAAAATTTCCCGGACAAGTTAAANATNNTNTNAANNCTGTACCAGANNTAACNAAAGGTTTGTTTAANAGACCGGGTGCNAGACGTGTAGGTACAGACTAAACTACCTAACGTACAAACCGGCGGTTCTTTCTTTCACTACTATCGTGATGATAATGAAGGATCTTATATAGGACAAGTTGCACCAAACGGCACGTTACGAGTATGGAAAGCTAGTGGTCGTAACGCCGGTGCTGAACAAACTGTTGCGTACGGAGGGCGGCCATGGCACACTGATGATGATTATGTTGCTGGAGTAAGAGTACAAAACGCCAATAAAGTTTATGAAGCTCAAACTGATATAGACAATACTGTTGCTGCACCAACTCACTCCTCTGGTACAACTAATAACTGGTTATTTATCGAAACTACTGCCGCAGCACAGACAACAGTACAAAATTATCTTCAGACAGACGCAGCTACACCAGAAAACATACAATTTTTATCTATAAACGATACAACATTTGTAAGTAATAGAGACCAAACAGCTGCACGTAAACAGTATACAACAGTAGGTACTACTGGTACAACACAAGCTAGACCTTCTGGAGAGGAACATTGTGCATTTATAGAACTTACAAGAACAGAAAATGGTAGACAATATGCTGCAAATATTTATGATAGTAGTTCTACAGGTAATTTAACAACAGTTAAAAGAGCTACAAAGATAAAAATTACAGGTAACAGTTTTGATGAATCTGATGGCTCTGGTTCTTGCCCCGGTATTGGTACAGAGGTATACGTAGCAACAGCTAAAAGTAGTTATTCTGCAACAGATAATATAGAACATATTAAAAATGTAGCTGGTGTTACATTAGTAGCTTCTGGTCAACAAAGAAAAAACTTAGTATTCAGAGCTACCGCATTAGGACAGCAAGGTATTAGCCCTAACTATCAGCCCGGCGGTTCTAATACAGCAGCAAGTGGGCAGAACTACAGATGTAGCTACAGTTTAGAAGTTGTATTATTACATGGTGGAGAAGGTTGGGAAGTCGGCGATACAGTACGTATTATTCCAGAACATGCTAGTACAGCTAACAGCTCTGACGGACAAGCGTATATAGATGTGTCTGTTGTTGAGGTTGAAGATGCAGACGTTAAAGCTACAGTTAGCTCTAATGGAGATGGGTTAATACGTCCATCACCTACACCTTTCGATGCAGATACAGCTGTTACAGCAGAAGCTATTTTAGGTTCCTTGCAGACTCAAATTAGTAATCAACTGTCAGGTGCGGGTATAAATACTAAAGTTATAGGTACTGGTCTTTATATATTTAGCGCTAATCCATTTACTGTTGAAGTTATGGAAGATGACATTATGCGAGTCTTTCAAAAAACTGTTAATGATGTATCTAGATTGCCTGTACAATGTAGACATGGATATATTGTTAAAGTATCTAATGCTAGAATATCAGATGAAGATGATTACTACTTACGTTTTGAAGGAGAAAATAACTTAGATGGTACTGGTTCATGGGTCGAATGTGCCAAGCCGGGAATACATAAGTCACTAGACTCTGCTACTATGCCGCTAGTTATACAAAGAACAAATATAACTAATCAAAACACTACTACAGAAGTTGCAACTTTTACTATTAAAACATATAAGTATGCTGATAGAGCTGTAGGTGATGAAACAACTAATCCATTACCAACTTTTGTAGGTAAACCTATCAACAAAGTTATCTTTTTTAGAAACAGATTAGCCTTTCTAGCTGGTGAAAATGTTATATTATCAAGACCCGGTACTTTTGGTCAACCAGATTTCTTTGCTGAATCTGCATTAGCAGTCGGAGCTAACGATGCTATTGATATAGCTTGTGGTTCTACATTTCCATCTGAATTATTTGATGGAATAGAAGTAAACAGCGGCTTACTGGTATTTAGTACAAACCAACAATTTTTATTATCATCTGATGCTGAAATTTTAAATCCAGAAACTGCAAAGCTACGTAGTATTTCTACATATAATTATAATAAAGATATATCTCCTATATCCTTGGGTGTTACTATAGGTTATGTAGACAACTCAGGTAAATTTAGTCGATTTAATGAAGTAGCTAACATACGAAGAGAAGGTGAACCTGATGTAGTAGAACCAAGTAAAATTGTACCTACGTTGTTAAAAAAGGATATAGACTTACTTACAAACTCTAGAGAAAACTCTATCATATTATTTGGTAAAACTACTAGCCGTGATGTTCTTGGATTTAGATACTTTAACATAGGTGATAAACGTCAACAACAAGCATGGTTTAAGTGGACATTTAATAATGGCCTACGTTATCATTTTATAGTTAATGATGATTATTATTTCTTAGATCAAGATGGTTTTCTACAAACTCTAAGTCTAGTAGAAGATGATGACGATGTTAGTATTACACAAGATAGTGTGGATTATTTAATACACCTAGATAACTATACAACACTTGCAGCTGGTACATATGATTCGGCTACAAATTTAACAACATTTACAAACAAAGCTACATGGATACCAGATGTTACAGCAGTATCTCCTGTTCCTAATAAGTTAGTTGTAATTGATGTTGATAGCAGTGCAACTAGAGTTGGAAGATATGCTGAAGTTACTTTACTCGGCAACAACCCTAACGATGATTTTACACTTCCCGGTAACTGGAGTACAGGTACATTTTATATAGGCTATCTCTACGACTATCAGGTTGACTTTCCTACTATATACCCTACACAAATACAGGGAGAAAAATCTAACACAGATGTAAGTGGCACACTTGTGCTACATAGATTACGTGTACATCTTGGAAAAGTAGGTTTGTATCAAACTACACTAACTAGACTAGGAAAAGATCCATATACTGAAATTTACGAATCTAATGAGCTAGACGAGTATCAAGTATCTGATGCACCATACGTAGAAGAAGTAATACGTACTGTACCAGTTTATGAAAAAAATATTAACTTAGATTTTACACTTAAATCAACTCACCCATCACCAGCTACACTTAGAGCTTTGTCATGGGAGGGATCATTTACACCCAAATATTATAAACGTGTCTAATTATATACACCCAATTACAACTAAGGCTGCCTACGAGGTAGCCTCAAACCTACGTCCAGAAGACCGTAGGGAGCTCGAAGAAGGTTGGGGGGTAGAACCTATCCGCTACCTTCTCCAAGCTGCTTACACAGTCCCCTGCGTGTATTTTACGTCACCTAGCGGCAAGGCTGCTGGTATGGCTGGCGTTGGACAAAAGGGAGATATATGGATGCTATGCACTCCTGTTATCTATGAAAAACCGAGGTTGTTTGTAAGAGAGGCGAAACGGTATGTCGATAACCGTCAGGAGCCCCTCCTCTGGAACATCGTTGACAAAAGAAACACAGCCCACATCAGGCTGTTAAAATTTTTAGGATTCAAGTTTATACGTCAAGTTATACACGGTCCTAATTACTTACCATTTATCGAGTTTTGCCGTGTGCGCAGATGCTAATGCCGGAATGAGGTATCAAGCCAAACAAAAGTGGCTAGACAAAAATTTTAAATATAAATCTGAAGGTAACAAATACCATAACAGAGAAGCTGGATATAAGAAGTCCTTAAATGATAATGTCATAGGATTCAGTCGAGCTACAAGTGACGCTTACTCTAAAGCTATATATGCTAGAGGAAGCGCTATGAAACAAACAGAATCATTAATGAAAAACTACTTTAAGAAACAGAAGTCTGCTCAAGCTGGTAGATCTCGAAGTTATCAGCGAAGTGGTGCATTGATGCAGCTGCTATTTGCTAAGGGTCAGCTGAGAAATAAAGTACGAAATAAATTTGGTCGAGATCAAGCGTTAGCTTACCAAGGTAACTTACGTAAGAAACAGTCCTTTGATGCTAAGAATCGAAAGACACTTGGATTTATGCCAGAATATGGTGCTCCAGTTCTGATGCCACCGAGTGATAGGTTTAGTACATTCCTTAACTTTGCACTAGGTGTTGGAGGTATAATTAGATCGGATATTAAAGTAAAAGAAAATATTAAATATGTAGGCAGCTCGCCACAAGGTCACAACATATGGGAGTTTAACTATCAAGGTGACTCGACACGTTATCGTGGAGCTATGGCACAAGAGGTTGCTAAGATCAATCCTATGGCTGTAACTGTAAAAGATGGTATTCTAGCTGTAGATTATAGTAAAATTGATGTTGACATGGTGGAGGTATAATGACTACTCTACAAAAATTAATTAACCAATCTAATGATGCACCACCCGACATTAGTGCAACTAACTATCTAGATACAGATGCTACTGTTGGTTTAGTCGAAGCAAAAAATGCAGAGATAGATAAATCCATCAAAGATGCAGAAGATTTCTTTCAGCAAAGAATAGATATATTCAACGCTTCTCATAAAAGCAGAATGAATAATCTAAATAAGCTGATTAATTTTCTGCCACAAGCTAAACAGATTATAGACAACAAGATCAATTTTGATAATGATATAAACCATATTCAAATGATTAAACAGGCTGGTGAGGATTATGAAGCAGACATGCTTGACTCACAAGCTGAAACAATAAACAATGAGTATAGTGTTGGATTACAAGGTGCAGCTGGAGAATTAGTAGCTAATGACGGTCCTAAGTTTGCAAAAAACCATGCTCTTATTGCGTCTATAGATACTGAAGAATTAAATACAAGACAGATATTAGATCGTTATTCTTTGCTTACTCCGTCTTTAATGGCACAGGCAAAGAATAGCTTGATTCTACCTAATGGTTTAGGTTATGGTGACATTGTAAATCCTGATGATATTAACGAGTGGAATCTAACTGCTCAAGGTTTAATCTTAGGAGAGATATATCGTAACAATCCTGATATAACTGATAGAGAAGTTAGAAAGTATTTACTGCCCGGGCTGCGTAGTGCTGAAAAGAATCTACTAGCACAGTGGGCTAACAAGCAAGATCAGATAGCTGTTGATGCTTACAGTAAAAACAGAATGATTAAGGTCTGGGAATCAACAGGTGGTCAAGCACCTATTGAAGCTAACTTTGGTGATACTGGTTTTATACAGCAAAGAGCTGCATACTTTGAACAAATCTACCCCGGTCAGGGATTACGATTTGCAAGAGAAGAGTGGTTAGATACTATTAAGCTAGGTGTTAAAGAAGAGTTTGTCTCACAGCAAGGTGTGGATACATTACTGACTACGCCAATTAAATGGAACGATGGTAGTACAATGCCTTATGAAAAGAAGTTTCCATTAGAAGCTTTAGAACTCAGAGGTGCTGTTACAGAGTCACATCTTGCCATGAAGCGTGAAGCTGACGAACAAGAAAAGAAAGCACGAGAACTGTGGAAGTTTCAGAACATAGAAATGCACCAAGGCGTTAAAGATCTTGATTGGGTAAGAGAAACAGCTAGAAGCTGGAGAGAAACTTTTAAAACTACTGAGTATCCAGAAGAGCTTAAGACAGCATATACTGTAGGCTACGAAGATGAAGTAGAAAGGCTAAGAAGATTATCTCACATTGCAAGTACAGGTGGTATTATAACTGAAGCTGATATTGCTACAATACAGAACCCTACACTAAAAGAACAAGCTGCTAAACTTGTTAACAGAACTGCAAATGGTGTGCCAGAAGAAATCAGAGATCAAAGTGAGAAGTACATCAAATCTCAGATAGCTCAGTATACATTTGAGAATGATCTTAGTAAAGCACAGACTCCTAAGTTTAGAGCTATTGAGCGTAACGCTATGCGAGATTATCAGATTGAATTTGCTAGATTAAAAGGTTTAAATCAGTCTGACTTAGAAGCACAACGTGGTGCTGAAGAGTATGTCATTAAAAAGATGAAAAGTGATGACAAGCCTTACGACACACTACCAGAGTATAAATATAATAGTACTGCTGCAAGTGATTTTGCTATAGCGAATACAGCATTAATAGTTGACAAAGAATTACTATTTAGTTCTGTACCTATGGCAGGCGAAGAGCCTTATCTTGACGCAGCAGAAAAGTATTGGAAGTCTGATTTTAAACGTGGATCGTTACCAGAATATTACAGAGGATTATCTAATCTATTTCCTGAGCTAGATCCACATGAGTTTGCAAGAACTCGACTTGAATCTACAGGTAGAATCAAACAAGGTCTAGGTACATATGTAAACGTACAAAACTCTAGAGATTTTACAGATAAATCAACTTCATCTAAAGTATATCGTAATCTACTCACTACCACTAACATGGACTGGATGTTAGAAAACATAACAAATCCAGCTTACAAAAAGAATGGTGGGTTTGATGCAATTACTAAAAATGGTAGGTTTGTACAGTTAGAAAAACCTTTATCACAACACACTATAGGCGAAGTTCTAGAGCTTGCTGCTGATGATTATGACAGCTTTGGTATGTACAATATATCCAAAGAAGGCTTACTAGAAGTATTAGTCGATGCTGCTATGCCATTTGATCTACAAGATACATTTGATGAGCAGACACAAAAAGCTCTCGTGTTAGGTAGATTAAGACAAAAAGTAAACAAGGGTCACGGATTAAATGGTAATCCATACTTTAAAAGATTAGTCAATGTTGACCCACAAGATGAAAAGCAATTCTATGATATTGTTGGAGTCTTACCACCTATGAATCAATTAGGAAATTTACTTCCCGGAGTTGCCAAGGCACTCGTGGATGCTAGTATGTAATTAAATTATGGAAGAATTTGAATTAGATCCTTCTGCTGTTGAAGATGCTAGGCAACTTGTTGGTGAGTTTGGCGATAGAGCTAGGCAAAACGAAGCTACGGCTGAGGCAAAACAAGTCGAATACGATGAAGAACAAAAAGCATTAGATGCACAAGCGGACCCACGGGACGCAGACAGATGGGGTCTAAAAGCAGTTGCAAAAGAAGTGCAATCTGCGGTAACAGGCGGTTTTCAAGATACCGGCTCTTCCGTTGCTACATTTCCAGAGCGTACGATAGATGCACTCTCTGGAGAAATGGCAAAGGAGAAAAAAGAAAAAGGTTTTTATCAACCAGATTGGCAGCCATTTAATAGTTACAGTGATCCTATTGTAACTAAAACATGGTGGGGTAATTTAATGAGAGGTGCTGTACACTTCGGTACAATGGCATTAGGTACAGTTGCTGCTGCTAAAGGACTAGCTGTAACAGGTATACCTTTGCTTGCCGGTGGTGCAAATGCCTTACTCAAAGCTGGTAGCTTAACAAGAGCTGCTGGTATTGGTGCTTTGTCCGATACTGTATCTAAAACATCAGACGGACATAACGCACTAGGCTCACTAACAAAACACTATGGTTGGGCAGATACACCTTTGACTACCAAAGATACCGACCATCCTATTATAATGAAAATAAAAAACATTGTAGAAGGTATGGGTATAGGACTTGCGTTTGACGCTGGACTTATGGCATTAGGTAAAGGTAGTGCAAAAGTAAAACAACAAATTATAGCACGTAATAACAGTATAGAAAAGCAACAAATAGAAGCTGGTCTTGCACAATTACGTAAAGGAGAAACAGAATTTAGAGCAGATAAAAATGCTCCGATAGCTGACAGACATCAAGGTGCACATATATCAGAAGTAGAACCACAAGCTGCTAGAGAACAGCTAGGTCGTACACGTAACGAGTGGGGATCTGAAGATGGNTCTACTGGTTCTGTAACTACACCTGTAGAACGTGAGCGTGTAGCTCGTGAAGGTGGTACAACTGATGAAATAGTTGAGCAAACCTTACGTAAACTGATGAGTACTGATAGGTTTCAAGCTGAATTAGATGCTGTAAAAGGTAATAGACAGGCTCTTCTTGATACATATAGAGATGCAATCAAGGGGTTTAGAGAGATTACAGAAGGTAGAAACGCAGCTGATATGACTGATATGGAATATCTGGCTAAGTTATTTGAAGTTAATGATGTTATAGATGGCGAAGAAATCTGGACAGCACGTAATGTTGTCGTTGGAGATCTAGTTGTAGGCTCATTACTCAAGCAACTCAGAGATACAGGTATTGCTGGTAGAGAAATTATGGACTTAGTGTCGATAGATGACATAGATGGTCCAGCTAAACAGATAGTTGATACTATGCTAACTGCGTTATTCCAAACAAAGAAAGCAAGACTTATATTATCTGACGAGTTTAGAGCATTAGGAGCTGGTAAAGCTAGAAATAATGCGATTAATGATGCTGTAAAAGCAGAAGTACAAGATGCAAAAGATTCTATATTATCTATACTTAAGATAGCTAAAGATGATCCAGACGATGATTTACTTAANTCNTTGTTTGAAGCGTTTTCTATGATGAAAAACGTCAATCAGTTAGAAGACTTTGACAACTTTATGCGTACTGTATTGTATGGTGGTAGAATAGATCCTACTGCACCTGATCGTACAGGAGCGATTATAAGAGGCTTACAAGAAATGATGAGCCATAGTATCCTCAGCAGCCCTAAGACACCGTTCAGAGCTCTTATGGGTACAACTGGTGCAACATTCTTGAGACCGTTATCTACAGCTCTCGGAGCTACACTACGTTATCCATTCGAGGGTGACTCAGCAACTATACGTGCAAGTCTTGCATCTATGAACGGTATGCTAGAAGCTATACCAGAAGGGTTTGAGTTATTCTTTACACGTCTTAACTCTTATTGGAAAGGTGACATGTCTACAATCAAGACACGTTATGCTGAATTTACTAAGAGTGACGTAAACTGGGAGCTTACACGTAAGTGGGCAGAAAGTGAGCGTGCTACACCCGGAGACAGAGCAGCCTTTTACTGGGCTAACATGATACGTAATCTAAATAATGTAAGTCTATTTACATACTCTACAAAAGTCATGGCGTCGATTGACGATACCTTTGAGTTCTTACTTGGTAGATCTAAGATGAGAGAAAAGGCTATGCGTCGAGTATTAGATATGCAGGGCAACGGTATTGAGTTACCAGAGATTACACCAGAGTTAATGCGAGCATATCAAGATGACTTCTATGCACAGATCTTTGACGCTAACGGCAACATAATTGACGAAGCTACAAGATTTGCACGTAGAGAAGTTACACTTACTAAAGAACTAACAGGTAAGTTTGCAAAAGGTCTTAACGATGTATTTAGTTCTGTGCCTGCTGCTAGACCATTCTTTCTATTTGCTAGAACTGGTGTTAACGGACTTGAACTAACTGCTAAACATACACCCGGTTTTAACTTCTTAGTCAGAGAGTTTAATGATATAGCATTTGCTAATCCTAACAACCTAGATACAGTACAAAAGTATGGTATCTACACTGCTGAAGAGCTAGCAAACGCAAAGGCGCTACAAACAGGTAGATTGGCAATAGGTTCTGCTGTGATTACACTAGCTGTACAAGCTTGGATGAATGGCAAACTAACTGGTAATGGACCAGCTGACAGACAAAAACGTCAAGGCTGGATAGATGCTGGTTATATACCTAGAACTATAGAGCTAGCTGGTGTACGTGTAGGTTATGACTCTATCGAACCCTTTAACCTCATAATGTCTACAATCGCTGATATAGGTGATGCAAGTGAACTTATGGGTGAAGAGTGGACAGAAAGAGAACTACAGAAGATGTCATTAGTTGTAGCTCAGGCTATATCTAGTAAGTCATATCTAGCTGGTATTCAGTCATTTGTTGACTTGTTTGCTGGTAGACCCGGACAGGCAGAAAGAATTGTAGCTGCACTTGCTAACAACCAAGTACCACTAGCTGGTCTACGTAATGAAATGGGTAAACTATTTGTACCATACATGCGTGAGCTAGGATCTGGTATTGACCAGTCGATACGTAACCGTAACTTGATTATGGAAATGTTACCGGGTGAAGATATACCTATTAAGTATGACATGCTAAACGGACAGCCTATTAGAAACTACGATTTCTTTACTCGTGCATTTAATGCTGTGAGTCCTGTATCGTTAAATTTAACAGTCAGCCCCGGTAGGCAGTTTCTATTTGAGAGTGGGTATGATTTACGTATGTCTACATACTATGCTCCTGACAGCACAAACTTAACTGACGAACCTAAAATAAGATCTATGTTCCAGAAAGCACTAGGCGATCAGAACTTAGAGAGACAGCTAGATAAACTAGCTACAGATGCTAGAGCGTTAGCGTCATTAGCAGAAATGCAAAAAGATATACGTAATGGTGATAGAGCAAAGTACGATGCGAGAAACTATTGGCATAACGGTAAAATAGATCAACTATTCCAAGAAGCACGNAAAGTAGCTTGGGCTCANATNATGAATAATCCAGAAGTACAGGANATTATTACAGAGCAAAAAAATAAGAAACGTGCAAAACTTCTTAAGATGNGAGACACCACNGACATCCTTAATCTTCCTTACAAATAAATGGCAAANCAACAAAANTCGTTATACGGGAAGTCAGGGGTCAGGAGCTAACAACGCTTTCTTTGATTTTACTTTTCCGTCATACACAACAAGCGAGGTAAAAGTAGAGGTTGATAATGTAGTTAAAACTCTAACGACTCACTATACCGTCGAAAATTATAACACAAGCTCTGGAGGTAAAGTAAAGTTTACCACCAACAATATACCTACAGGTACTACGCCTGTTCGTATATTTAGACAAACAGACGTTGAAACTCCTAAAGCTACATTTACAGCTGGTGCATCACTAAAAGCTGCTGAGATAAATGATAACTTTAAACAATTACGTCATGCACTACAAGAAACTATTGGTGCAGCAGCAACTGATAGAAAAGTACAAAGATTTAATATAGAAGCAGATACTATTGATGGCACACTAATTGCAGACGATGTAATTGACTCAGAACATTATGTAGCTGGCTCTATAGATCTAGAACACATGTCAGCTAACTCAGTTGACAGTGACCAATATGTAGATGGCTCTATAGATGGTGTTCACATAGCTAACGATCAAATCGACAGTCAGCACTATGCTGCTGGTTCTATAGATTTAGAACACATGTCAGCTAATTCTGTAGACAGCGATCAATATGTTGACGGGTCTATAGATCTTATTCATATGTCAGCTAATTCAGTTGACAGCNATCAGTATGTAGATGGNTCTATTGATCGTGTACATTTAGCAGCCGACATTGTAGACGGTACAAAAATAGCTGATGATTCTATAAATTCTGAACATTATGTAGACGGAAGTATAGATGAGCAGCACATAGCAAACTCAGCAGTTACATCAAACAAAATTGCAAACGATGCAGTTACAACTACTGAAATATTAAATGGTGCAGTAACCAGTGCAAAAATAGCAACAAATGCTATATCAGGTAGTAAGATCTCTACTGGTGCAGTTAATACGGATGAACTAGAAAATCTTGCAGTAACTACAGCTAAAATTGCAGCAGATGCAGTTGATAGTACAAAGTTAGCTGATAACGCAGTTAACTCAGAGCATTATGTAGATGGTTCTATAGATCATGTACATTTAGCTAACGATATTATAGATGGAGATAACATACAAGATGATGTTGTTAATTCTGAACATATAGCTGCTGGAGCTTTAGATAATGAGCATTATGCTGCTGGATCTATAACATCTGATAAATTAAGTGGTGCAACTGTTGTTACTAACAGTGAGCAGTCTGGTTACAGTGTAAATGACACTTCTTTCTTTACGACTTCTGCTGCTGAAGCTAGATACTTTAANGNANNNACTGGAGANACTATTAAAGATGGTGATACATTTCCAGACAACGATACAACTATTGCAACTACCGCAGCTATTAACGACAGGATAATTGATCTTGTTGATGATGTAGGTGGTTTTGTACCAATAGCTAATGAAACAAGTTTTCCTACAGCTAATCCAGATGTAAATAATGGAACTGGAACTATAGTTTCAGTATCCGCAGCATCTACTAACTTAGCTCCAAGTGGGACTACAGTTACTATTGCAAACGGTGCTGGAACAGGTAACACAGTTACGATTACAGGTGTATCAGCTACCATACCTTCTGGGTTTGGATTTTTAGTAGAAACAACAACTACATTACATACATATACATTCCACAGATTATCACCAAAGGCAACAGAGGTTACAACTGTAGCTGGTAAGGCAACAGAAATAGGCAGACTTGGTACTGCTGCTGCTGTAGCAGACATGGCGATACTTGGTACAGCAGATGTTGTAGCAGACTTAAATACTTTAGGTACAGCCGATGTAGTATCTGACATGAACACTCTTGCAGTGTCTGATGTTATATCTGACATGAACACACTTGCAGTAACCAGTGTTGTTAATAACATGGATACTGTTGCTACTAACGTAACTAACGTAAATAATGTTGGTGGAAGTATTAGTAATGTAAACACAACTGCTGGTTCAATATCTAACGTGAACACAGTTGCCGNAGCTATAGCAAACGTTAACACTACAGCTGGGTCTATATCTAATGTAAACACAACTGCTGGAAGTATCTCGAATGTTAACTCAGTAGCCAGCAATATGGCTAATGTAAATAACTTTGCAGATAGATACCAAATTGCATCTAGCAACCCATCAACAGATGGTGGTGGTAATGCGCTTGCTGCTGGAGACTTGTACTTTAACACTTCTGCTAACGAACTTAAGGTTTATAACGGTAGTGCATGGCAAGGTGGTGTAACAGCTAGTGGTAACTTTGCATCAATTACTGGTAACACATTTACTGGTAGTAACATACATAACGACAACGTAAAGTCTCTGTTTGGTACAGGGTCAGACCTTGAGATATTTCACGATGGTACAAATAGTTTTATTAAAAATAACACGGCAGCTTTAATTTTTCAAGCAGATCAATACAGATTTAGAGATAAAGATGATGGAGATACTTTTGTAAATTACATCCATGACGGAACAGTAGAACTTTATTACGATGGCAGTAAAAGGTTTGAAACAGAATCAACTGGTGCAAAAGTTACTGGTCAACTTAATGTAACAAGTCATATTAATTTGCCTAATGTTAATACCTTTTTAAAAGGTGGTGGACATGACGTAATACAAGTAGACGCTACCAGAAGTTATTTTTATGGTGGTTCTAACGGAATACAAGTACGAAAAGCTGATAATAGTGCATATGTAGTTACTGTTGATGATAATGGTAATACTACGATTGCTGGTGATTTAGAACTTACAGGAGATAAAACACTAAAAATTGGTGCTTCTGATGACTTACAATTATTTCACGCTAGCGGAAATTCTAGAATACAGAACGCAACTGGTGCATTATCTTTGCAAAGTAACGATTTAAAGTTAGGTAATTATGATCTAACTGATACTTATTTTAGAGGACAAACAAATAATGCAGCGCAACTTTACTTTGACAACAGTGCAAAGCTTGAAACAACTTCGACTGGTGTTACTGTAACTGGTCAGGCGGTAGCTGATAACGTAAAATTACCTGATAATGGAGCACTTCGTTTAGGTGGAAATTCGTCATCTCTTGGAGTCTTAAGAATATATCATGATGGTAGTAATTCATATATCAAAGAAGCTGGTACTGGGGATTTTCTCATTACTCATGGTAATGAAGCTGGTATAATATCTAGAACTAACGGAGGCGTAGAACTCTACTACGACGCCAGTAGAAAGCTTGAGACTTTATCATCANGAATACAAGTTACAGGAAACTTAGCTCTTGGTACTGATACTGGAAAGATATATGCTGGAGCAACTAATGATTTACAGCTATATCACGATGGTACAAATTCATATCTACAAAACGTTACTGGTGTTTTATATTTAAATAACACAGGTGGTACTGCTACTAACTTAATACTTAAAGCACAGAGTGATATTGAACTTCAACCAGCAGCTGGAGAAACTGGTGTAAAAGCTATAGCAAACGGAGCCGTAGAATTATATTTTGATAACCAAAAAGCATTAAAAACAACAGACAATGGAATACTTGTTTATGGACATGATGGAGATGCTGGTCATTTATATCTTTATGCTGATGATGGCGACCAACTAGCTGATAGATGGGTAATGAGGGCAGATGCTTCAAGCAGTCAATTTAAACTCAGAAACATAGCAAGTGGTTCTTGGGAAGAGTCATTAGTAGCAAATGGTGGTGGTTCGACAAACCTATATTACGACAACAGTAAAAAGCTAGAGACTACAAGTGCTGGAATAGACGTTACAGGAGATATTGACGCAACCGATCATATAAAGATTAATACTGATAGTAAAAGGTTTATGGCTGG
>FUFK010068687.1_pt1 | contig 16813 bp, 15 predicted proteins | sample 1021851 | NCBI WGS metagenome assembly FUFK01 (sample SAMEA51879418, study PRJEB19060) | metagenome | reverse complement strand
AATATGTAAGGATTAATCTTAACAACCCCACCCCAAAAAGTATCCATGCAAATGTTCCAAAGTCAGGAGCATCACTTGTAAATTCAATGAAAATAGAAGGTGACGCAAAAATAAGGCCTGTTGCCATTAGAAGGAAACTACCTATGTATGAAAAAATTAAAGCTGTCCTTAGTTCGGATAATTCAATTCCTAATAAATTTTTTAACATTTTTATTTCTTTGCAATATTTTATTACATTATATCTTAAGTCCTAATAATAAGCTTATGCTAATGAATCCAGTAGTCCTTGTATGTAGCCTTGAGCGAATATTCTAGATCTGTATCCACCAAGGTTTCCAGGAAATTCTTGATCGTTGTATATGTCTGGGCAATGGTCATCCATAAAGCAGCCTTCGTATCCGGCATCTTTATAAGTCTTCATAGCTTTTACCATATCTACGTATCCAGTATTTATAAATTCTTCGTGAAACTCATTTGGATTTGGCGCAGATACATTTCTAAAATGTACGTATAAAATCTTATTTCTTGACGCGAAATATTCGATCATCTCGTATATGTCTTCGTCCATTTCAGAAAAAGTTCCTTGGCAAAATTCTATTGCGTTTGAATCAGATGGATATATTTCAATTAGTCTTTTAAAGGCATCGAANNTNGTCATTATNCTAGGGACTCCGCCAAGNTTTTCAACGGGNGGATCGTCTGGATGTATGCCNAGTCTTATACCTTCTTCTTCAGCAACAGGAGTTACTGCTTTTATCCAGTATTCGAGGTTTTGCCAAATGGATTCTTTTGTTAATTCGTACTTATCGCCAATAGACTCAATATCTTTTTTTCCCCCATAAACCAAATTCCTATCATTAATATTAAATGCCGTTGCAGATGCATCTCCTCTGATTGTTTTAGGGTCACTTCTAACCCAGCCCAACGGCATCCAGTTGTAACCGTATGCAGGGACTCCGGCTCTTGCCATGTCTCTTATTTGACCAATAAGGTCTTCTATTTGTTCATCTCTTTTCGGGCCACCTGCAAAAATGTCCCAATAATGAGGATTTCCAACAAATCCTCCTTCGAAAGATGCAAGATTCAACCCATTTGACTTAAGGGTATCAACAATTTTCTTATATTCTTCATAAGTCCTTCCTCTCCCGATCCAGTCAGTTTGGCCAGGGCCACCATAATGAATAATATTTTTTACACCTAATTGCTTAGAAGTAGCTATAAATTCGTCTGTAATTGTTCCAACAGCCCAAGCGTTTTTCATCATATCTCCTTTAGTTATACATAATTCAGGATATCTATATTATTTAATACAACTCATATTAATTTATTCAATAAGGGAGGTAAATTATGGGTACTAAGAGATTAGGTTTATTATTAATAATTACGCCTATACTTGGTTTCATGGGATGGTTTTTATCTGGAGGGCCGACAACACCAGCTGGTGATATGGAAGGTGGATATGGAGCTTTTGCTATGGAATTTGTAGGCAAAAATACTGATCAACTTCATATTGCAATGGGAGTTGCTGGTATTGGTTTCGGTTTATTAACAGCTTGTCTGGTTGCTCTAAGAGCAAAAGTTCTTGAAAATGGGGTATCTCAATCTGCATACTTGTCTGGGACACTAATGATTATAGGGTTTGCAGCAACAGTAGTTGAAAACGGAGCATATTCTGCTGGTGCACAACTTGCTAATAAAGAGTTAATGTCTGAGGCTGTAAGCATGTTTACTATAGCCACAACTGCAGGTGGAATTGGTACAGCAATATTTGCACTTGGAGTAGGATTACTAGGTTTTAGTATGTTTCAAAATGAAACTGTACATAAAATCAGTTCTTCGTTTTATATGCTAGTTGGGGTGTATGGAGTAGTTGGTTCAATCTTATTCTATGACCAAGGACTTATTGGTCTTTACTATATTTCACTTGTGATTACTACAGTTGCAATTGGTATTGAGCTATTAAGGACAGGGTCTGATTAAAAGGCTAAAATAGTTAGCTTTTTTTGAATTAACCAAAAAAATACGAAAAACGTAATTTAAAATTATTTAACAAATACTATGTTTTTAGTTAATATATGGCATTAGTAAGGAAAATTCGTTATAACGATATGTCGATAAGGAGGTTTTTTTATGGACATGAATATGCTTACTCAGTTTAGTTTCTACTTTGGAGCTGCATCTATGTTATGTGCTTCAGTATTCTTTTTCTTTGAAAGAGGAGAGGTAGCTGCTAAATGGAGGACTTCTGTCACAGTAGCTGGATTAGTAACTTTTATAGCTTTCTTCCACTATTTGACAATGAGAGATAGTTCAGTTTGGGCAGCATCTGCCCCTAACTATGGTGAACTTACTTCTTTGAGGTATGTTGACTGGTTAGTAACTGTTCCACTACANATAGTTGAGTTNTACCTCATCTTGAAAGTTGTTGGNAANGTTACTTCTTCTGTATTCTGGCAATTATTANCAGCATCAGTTGTTATGTTAGTTGGTGGACTACTTGGAGAAACAGTTGATGGCTTCGAANTNATAGGTTTCATTATTGGAATGTTAGGTTGGGCTTACGTNGTATTCTTAATATTTGCTGGAGGNGCTGCTAANGCAANCGCTGAAAGTAAGAATGCNGCTGTANCNTCNGCTTTCAATTCAATGAAGCTAATTGTGNTAGTNGGTTGGGCAATTTACCCAATTGGNTACATAATTGGTAATTTAGNNACAGTTACTGATGGTATTCAGATTATGAATATTGTTTACAACTTTGCAGACNTNATNAACAAAGCCGCTTTNGGTCTTGTTATTTGGGCAGCTGCTAAGTCAGACAGTTAATTTTTATCTAAATTTATAACAAGCTCAGTTTAATTTCTGAGCTTGTTATTTTTTGTCTTCCTTTTTTTCTTGAAGAGCAATTTTTCTTTTTAGATAAATACTTGCCGATGAAGTTAATACTGCAAATATACCAATAACAAGATAAAGCGGACTTAATTCATTAATAAAATAAAAGACCACAAGTAAAGATCCGACAAACAAATTTATGTAGCTCATGTATTTTGAAATTTTTACTTTCATTTTTTCTCCTAAATAGTGTGGATATTTGCGCAAAGCGTGTGTAAAATAACTATTAATTATTAATCATTATAAAGGAGGTGCAATTGTATATACAAAAAACAACCGCTGGAGGCGAACACTAATTCTTCTCTAAGTTTGATTATTTCATAAGCCTCTAGTGGTTTATATTNAAAGAGCTCCAATTTTGGAGCTCTTTTTTAATAACTTCTTCTTGCCTTCTCTTTATTATCATTACCTGAAATTAAATTATCATTAATATAATCGTGGTTTATTTTCCAACCGAGCCCATCCCCTTTAGGCATATGTATAAAACCTTCTTCATCCATAGGATCCATAATTTCATGTAAGTAATCAGGTGGCTTTTCATAATCTACGTGAGGGTGCAGTAATCCTCTTTCATAAAACTCACCAGGCAACCTCATTGAGCCTAATGCATGCAGGTTTCCTTCTTTTCCTCCATGAACCTCCATAGCCATATTAAATGATTCTGCAAGATGCGCTACTTTCATTAATGGTGTTAAACCACCTAAATCACCAACTCCTCCTCTTAAAATATCTACTACATCATTTTTAATCCATTCAGCTCTTGTTGAAATTTTTCCTGTCATAGTCTCTGGTCCTATAACTGGAATATCTAGTTGGTCTGATAGCCATTTATAAGAGGACATACTTGATTCATCCATAGGCTCTTCAAACCAATAAAAATTCAACTTTTCCAATTCCTTTCCTATCCATAATGCTTCAAGTCTTGAATAAAAATGGTATGAATCAAGCATCAATGGTATATCATCTCCAACTGCTTCTCTGACAGCTGCACAAGCCATGATGTCTTTTTTTGGGTCAGGTGCACCTTCTATTGGAGGCATCCATCCGTGTAGCTTAACAGCCTTATAGCCCCTTTCTTTAACACACCATTCTGCAAAATTTCCGTAATCTTCAGGCGTTGAAAGCCCTCCTTTGATTGTGTCTCCGCACATTGTGCTAGCATATGCTGGAACTTTTTCCCTATATAATCCTAATATATTATTTACAGGCTGTTTCATTATTATTCCAATCAAATCCCAAAGTGCTAAATCAATTACAGCCAATATCCTTTCATCAATTTGTGTGACTATTCTTTGCATATGCATCATCTTTTCCCATATCTTTTCACGGTAGAAAGGATTCTCTCCTAAAAGAATTGGTGCAATCACTTTTTCAACAATTTCTGGATTGGCTCCAAATGCATGCCCTTTATGTCCTTCATCAGTTTCAATGATTACCATGCATTGTGAAACCTTCCTAGGGCTTTTTGCTGGATGACCGTGACCTTCATCATCACTTTCAACGTATGATGTGTATTGAAATAATTTTGTTTCGACTTTTGATATTTTCATAAACTAACCTCTTTTTATATACAATAGTTAAAAAGTAAATGAATTTAAAAGGAATTACAATGAAAAATATATTAATTACTGGTGGTGCGGGTCTTGTTGGCACAGTTCTAACTAAAGGATTGCAAGATAAGTACAACGTAAAAATACTTGATATAAAGAAGGCTGACGGGGTTGAGAGTCATACTGGAGATATAAGTAATTTAGATTCAATTATGCCTGCATTTAAAAATATAGATACAGTCGTTCATTTAGCTGGAGACAGAAGAGTTCATGGAGAATGGGAATCAATTTTAGATAATAATATTATTGGTTTATACAATATTTATGAGGCGGCGCGTTTGTCAGGCGTAAAGAGAGTAATTTTCGCAAGTTCTCAACATGCGACTGGTGGATTTTACGATGTAGAACCTTATTCATTTATTAGTAAAGGAGAGTTTGAAAAACTTCCTAATGACTACAAACCTCTTGATGAGACCTGCCGCATAAGACCTGATAGCTTTTATGGAGCTTCAAAGTCTTTTGGTGAATCTATNTCTAGTTATTATTCTGATTTTNACGATATTTCTACAATTAATATTAGAATAGGTTGGGTTATTTCAGATGACGACCCTACTTTTTCTGCATTTTCACTTACATTATGGCTCAGTCATAAAGATATAGTTCAAATTATTGATTTAAGTATTAATGCTCCTGATGAAATTAAATATGATACTTTTTATGCTACTTCTGATAATCATTGGAAAATTTGGTCTATAGACAAAGCAAAAAAAATACTTGGATATAAACCTTTTGACGGTGCAGGTTCTGAATTTAAAGAAAGAGAAGTTAGGGATGCTGATAAATAGTCAAAGCCCTAAAATTATAAAAGTTGCAAGACCCATATAAAGAAGAACGCCTGCAATATCTGTAAAAGTAGTAACCACTACTGCAGATGATGCGGCAGGATCTAAATTCATTTTTTTCATCAAAATAGGAACTATAACTCCTGAAAAACCTGCAACAAATAAATTAAGTATCATTGCTCCCGCGACAAGTATCGATAGGTAAATGTCTGATTTCCATAAGTATGTAAGCACAAATAATAAGGCTGTCACTGACAACCCTTGAATTAAAGAAAGTAACAATTCTCTCAATAAAATTATTTTGGTGTCTTTTGTTGTAACCTCTCCGAGAGCCAAGGCTCTTACAACAAGGGTTAAAGTTTGTGTTCCCGCAATACCTGCCTGACCAATAATAACTGGCAGAAAAACAGCAAGAACTGGCATAGTTTTAACATGATCTGTAAATAAACTCAGTATAAACCCAGCAAATAAAACAGTACCAAGATTGATTATTAACCAAGGTAACCTACGCTTAAATGAAGACTTTATTGGGCCTAATACTTTATCTTCTACACTCATCCCAACCATTTTAAACATTTCCTTTGTTGCTTCTTGTTCAACAAGATGGATTACTTCTTCAATTGAAATTACATCATCTAAAATGCCTTCATCATTAATAACTGCCAATGCTCTTAAACCATTTTTATTCATTATGTTTGCACATTCCTGTTTTTCTACTTTTTCACTTACTGAAATAACATTTGTATTCATTACTGATGATATTTTTTCAGAGAGGTCTGCGAATATTAACTCAGGAATATCAACTGTGCCCATCAATTTTCCTTTTGAATCAACAACAAATAAATTTTGCAATTTATTGGTGCTTGTATTTGCTTTCCTTAAAACTGAAACAGTATGAGATACAGTCCATTCAGTTCTGATTGCAACATAATCTCTATCATTGTCAGATTCTTTGTTTTGATATCTATAAAGTTTACCGACTGCATCCATGTCCCTAATCTTTGTTATTATTTGGCTTGCATGATACCAATCAATTCCTCTAAGAATTTCTGCAGCTAGTTCAGGGGGAGCGTCATTCAAAACACTTGCTAATTGATTTACATTTATTAATCCTTTTTCTCTTTGGTTTTTAATATTTAAATTATCAATTAATATTTTTAATTCTTCTTTTGAAAGCTCATCTATCATTTCCTCTGAGAGGGCTTTATTAGTTTCAGAATTTGTATTTTTTGAAACAAATTCTGGAGTATCGTCAAGGCTTAGCTGAAATGATATATTTTCAGAGTTAGAAGTTTCTACTTCATTATCACTTTGATTAATTTTTAAATCTGTGTAATCCATATGAATTATATTTTTTCACATTTAGCATCCTTACTTCATTACTAATTGATGCGATATAAATTTATTTTGTTAAGATTGATGTTTAATTAATTAAATTTTGGAGATTTTATGGCAGGATTTTTACCCGATGATTTAGAAAATTATATTTCTATGCATTCCGAATCAGGAGGTGATGTAGAAAAAGCACTTAGAAAAGAAACTCTTGATCTTGGTCCTTCATCAGGCATGATGTCTGGTGACTCAGTTGGAAATTTTTTAAAATTTATTGTCAAAACAAATAAGTGCAAAAGGGTTTTAGAAATCGGGACCTTCACAGGATATAGCGCCTTGATGCTTGCATCAGAATTACCAGAAGAAGGAGAATTAATTACTTGCGATATAAATTCAGAAACATCAAATATAGCAAAAAAATATTGGGCAAAAAGTTCTCATGGTGAAAAAATTAAACTAAAGCTGGGCCCTGCGATTGAAACAATGGAAACGCTTACAGGGAAGTTTGATTTAATTTTTATTGATGCTGATAAGAATAATTACTTAAATTATTATAAAAAATCTAAAGAGTTGCTTAATGAAGATGGCATTATTATTATCGATAATGTTTTATGGTCTGGAAGAGTTCTAAAACCTGAGGATAAACAAAGTATTTCAATAGACAATTTTAATAAATTTGTACATGAAGATAAGGAATTTTGGAACACTATTGTTCCAATAAGAGATGGCTTAATGATAGCAACAAGGAGATAAAATGAAAATTACAGATATACGAACAATTGTTGTTGGAAACCCATGGAAAAATTGGGTATTTGTTGTTGTTGAAACTTCTGAGGGGATTACTGGTTTAGGTGAAGCTACTGGAGGTTTACAGACAATGCCTAATAAAGAAGCAGTAGAAGAAATAAAACACTTGGCCATTGGAAAAAATCCTATGGAAATATCGAATATCGTGGACGAAATGTATAAAGCTGTTTTTTTAAAAATTACTCCGGCCATTTCAGCAATTGAAATCGCATGTTGGGACATATTAGGTCAATATTTAAAAGTGCCGATTTATCAATTATTAGGAGGCAAAGTAAGAGATAAAATAAAAGTCTATGCAAATGGCTGGTATTCGGGAGAAAGGTCACCAGAAAATTTTGCTGAAAAAGCTCAATTTCTTTCAAATAAAGGGTATCAAGCTCTTAAATTTGATCCTTTTGGATCGGAACATCTAAGGTTAAACAAAGAATCAGAAACATTTATAAAAAAAATTATTAGGTCAGTAAGAGATGCTGTTGGCCCTAATGTTGAACTAATGATTGAAGGACACAAAAGATTTAACGTATTTGAAGCGATTAAAATTTCAAAATGGTTAGATGATTTTGATGTAACATGGTTTGAGGACCCTATTGATAATAATGATATTGATTCTCTAATTTATGTTTCTAAGAATTCACCTGTAAGAATCATTGCTGGAGAAGGATTTGATAAATATAAAGATTTCACAAGATTTGCATCATCCAATGCTACAGATATAGTTAACCCTGAAGTTATAAAAATTGGTGGAATTGGTGGAGCAATTAAAGTAGCAAATATTTGTTCTTCTTTTGATGTAGATTTAGCGTTTCATAATGCAGAAAGCCCCTTAAAAACTATGACAAACTTACAGCTTTGCGGAGCAATAAAAAATATTTATATTCAGGAATGTTTTGATGAATTTAACGAGGAATGGATTGAAGAATTATTTCCTAATTATGAAAAAGTTAAAGATGGACATTTAACTATTCCAGATAGGCCAGGATTAGGGATATCAATTAATGAGTCGGTAGCTAAAGATCACCCTTACAATAAAAGCAATTTTTTAAGAATGTTTAAACCTGGATGGGAAAATAGAAAAGGAGCTAGTGGTTCAGAATAAATTTAATATTGAGCCTAATTCTTTTACGTGGTCAATTTCATAATCTGGCTTATCTTTTAAAGGGTACTCTCTTCCCATTTTAACCCAAGCTGTTTTCATTCCAACAGATTTTGCGCCTATAATATCTGTTTCAGCAGTATCTCCCACAAATAAAATTTCTTCGCATGCTAATTCAATTTTTTTTGAAGCTTCAATAAAAACTTCTTTACAGGGTTTATGACAACCAAAATCACCTGAAACAATATAAAAAGGAGCCAATTTTCCAACACCTGAACGAATCATTTTTTCGTGCTGATACTTATATCCGTTTGTAAGCACTCCCCAAGGAAAATTTATCTCATTTAATTGCTCCAAATGATTATTTGCTTCAATATCAGGTTTTACAGAATTAACAATGGAATCCCAAAAAAAATCTACGTAAAATTTATTATCTTCTTTGAGATTAAAATTTTTTCTTAGCTCATTAAAAAGATTTTCTTTTTCTGGAGACCACTTTGTTTTCTTGTCAGCACTTTTCATAATTTTAAAAAAAGTATCGAAATCAAATTGAGCTTTATCTATAAATTTTTCGTAAAACTTTCTTGTAAATCCTGAATAAAAAGCTTCGTCTCTACTAATAAGAGTGTCATCAAGATCATAAATTATTCCAGAAATTTTCATCTCAAAGTAAAAGTTCTAAATGATTCAGCGTATTTCATGTTATGCTTTTTTCCGTTTTCACTTTTCCAGGCCCTAACCCTTTCAATTGCTTCTGGTGGCACTTGGCTAGTGTGGGCAGCTAAAGCTTTTAATGCTGTTTCCATATCTTCTTCTGGAATATCATTAAAATGATCCGCATCTTCTCTTGACATAACCCATACTTCTCTAACTTTATGAGGTTCAAATCCTTCTTCTAGTAATTCTGGAAAAGTAAGTCTATCCCTTGCAGTTGGATAAACAGAAGACAATGTTGCCTCACCAGCAGCAATATGGTCTGGATGTGAAGACCCATAATTTTGACCTAAAGTTCTAAATGGTGCGGTTGTTATTAATACATCAGGCTTATACCTTCTTATTTCTCGGGTTATATCTTTTCTTAGTTCGAGGCTTGGTGTTAAATATGCATCAGGATACCCTAAATACTCAACAGCTTTTAGGCCTAGTATTTTAGCAGCATCCTCTTGCTCATTATACCTAATTTCAGTTAGCCTTTCGGGGGTCATATTTGGATCATCACTTCCTTTGCTCCCATCAGTGCAGAGAACATAAACTACTTCCCAACCTTTTCTGCACCATTGAGCTACTGTTCCTGAGCACCCATATTCTGCATCATCAGGATGAGCAACGACTACCATTGCTTTTTTATATTCTGGACTGGGATTACTATCTATTGGCATTTCTTAACCTTACTAATTTTTCTTTATTTTAAAAAATTTTCTATTTTTTCTTTAATTCTATTTATTCTCCAAAAAGCTCCGATATGGCCTAAGCCGTCTAATTTTAATAATTCGCTATCTTTAAACTTATCTGCGGAAGATTCAATCCAATTATAGTACGGATCTTCTGAGCCAGCGAACAACAAACATGGATTTAAATAATTTGATATTATATCTTCTGCTCCTTCCCATTCATCTTGAGCTTCGTTAGATAATTTTAATCCATTCAAATCAAATTTTTCTTTAACAATTGGAGAAAGGTTTTCTTCTTTATAACTAATTATTTTTTTATGAGAAGAGGGAGGCTTGGAGTGCATTCCACCAATGATCATTGAATTTATTCTCTCATTATATTTCCTTATTAATTCGTAACAAATTCTACCGCCCATTGAAAAACCAAATATTGAAAAATTATCAATATTATTTTCATTTAAAATTTTTATAATTACTTCTGATACATATGAAATATAATAATTTTCAATTTTATTTGGGCAAGAAGTTTTTCCGTGCCCAGTATAATCAAACATAATTAATGTATTGTTTTTATTCAAAATATCTACCCAACCTGATTTATGCCAATGAGTTGTGCTACTCATATAGGGATGGGCTAAGACAAGGGGTGGGCCTTGTCCTTCAATCTCATAGTAGAACTCATTGTCTTCAAAATTAAAAATAGTCATTTAAAAAAATATTTAATTATCATAAAGTTCACCTGATCTCATATTAAATAATTTATCTCCAAATTTTTTCATTCTTTGATCATGAGTAGCAAGAACAACTGTTGTATTAAATTTTTTGCAAATATCCTTTATTTGCTCAAAAACAATTTCTGTATTAACTGAATCAAGCTGAGAAGTAGGCTCATCTGCCACTAAAATTTTTGGCTTTCTTACAAGTGCTCTAGCAACAGAAACTCGTTGTCTTTCTCCTCCGGATAATTCATAAGGCCTATGGCTCATTCTGTATTTTAAACCTAAAATTTCTAATATTTCTTCAGTTTTATTTTTTCTCTCCTTACCACCAATTCCCAAAATTCTTAAAGGTAATTCAACATTTTCATACGCTGATAATAACGGCATCAAAGCATGAGCCTGAAAAACCATACCTATTGTCTTTCTCCTAAGCTCATTAAGTTGATTTTTTGAAAAGCTTTTTATTGAATTTCCACTAATCAAAACTTCTCCAGAAGAGGGAAGGTCAATTCCTGAAACCATATTCAAAAGTGTTGTTTTACCAGCACCAGAAGGCCCAGAAATAATTATAAATTCACCATTTTTAATCTTTAAATTTACATTTTTTACTGCATCAATATCTCCACTTGGTAGACTAAAGGTTCTAGAAACTTTTTTAAGACTAATCATTTATTTCTTCCTTTTTAAAATCTTATTAAGACTTATTTTTGATTTATCAGAAGTTAGGCTTGCTTTAGAATCTATTCTTGACTTAGATAAAATTTCTTGAGGGATCTGAACTCCTCCGAAAGAATCAATTACTACATATTCATTTTTTGACCTTCTGCTTTTTAAAACTTCCTTAACAACTTTTCCATCTCTCATCCCAATAGACCTATTAACATGGTCTTCAATTTTAGGATCATGGGTAACAATTACCACCGTGGTGCCAAAGTTTTTATTTACATATCTCATTTTTTCTAAAACCATGTCACTAGTTTCGTCATCTAGTTCGCCAGTAGGTTCATCAGCTAAAAGTAAAGGAGGTTGGTTAGCGAGTGCTACAGCAATTGCAGCTATTTGTTGTTCTCCACCAGAGATATTTTCCGGCAATCTTGTCGAAATAGAATCAAGATTCAAAAACTCTATTAGTTCTTTTACTTTCAACTTTCTTTCTTTGCCACTTAATTCCGATGCCATCATAGGAAGTTCAATATTACTAAATACGTCTAAATAAGGAACAAGATTTTTTCCTGTTTGCTGCCAAACAAATCCTACTTCTTTTTTTCTGTATTCAACGGCTTCTTTCTGGTTTATGCCCAAGAGATCAAATTCACCTACATTAACATCTCCTGCAGATGGAGATTCATAGCCTGCTAAAATATTTAAGAGTGTTGATTTTCCACTACCTGAAGCACCAACTATTGATAATAATTCTCCGTACTCAATAGCTAAATCTACACCCCTCAATGCAACTACTTCAAGGTCAGAAACTTTAAATATCTTATATAAACCTGTGCAACTAATATGGTATTTATCTTCCAACATTCATCCTTACTTTAAATTAATCCTCATTGTATCGTTTATTGAAATTTTGAATACAGATAAAATTGTGTAGATTATTATCACTAAGAATAACAGCCCAACAGATCCAAAAACAATCCCAAAATCAAACCACTCAACAGAGTTTATCATCGGAGGCACAAGAGAATTTGAAGATTCAGGGCTTATCAAATATGGCATAACAGTTGAAGATAGCCTTGACCCCAATATTATGCCTAGCGCTAAAGCNAAGCCTATTACAAGAAATTGTTCAATTGCTATCAAAACTATTATCTGTATTCTTGAAATTCCGATACTTTTTAAAGTAGCAAATTCCAAGTTTCTTTTTTTGAATGAAACCCTTGAATGAATTAAGAACCCTACAACACTTACTAATGTTACAGCACCAAATGAAATTAGAAGTAAAGTTTGCCANCCAGCAAAAACTAANGGATCTATTTTTTGACCTTCAAGAGATTTCTCATTGCTGAATATTGACCCATAAGATATTTCATTACCTCTGAGTTCATTTACTACATTATTTAAAATTAAATCTTTGTCATTAATATTTTTTTGGTTCATAATCCAGATTTCATTTGCCTGTTCATCTCCTTGTTTCTTCCTAATATTTGCGCCGTTAATTACATCAGTTAGTTCTGCAATTACAAATGGTTCCGTGTCTGGGTATAAAGTAGGAAAGTAATTAACTGAATCAATAATTTTTATAGAAAACTCACTTGCCATTATTGTCACGGTAATAACATCACCAATTTTCGCATCAATATTATCTAAAAAGGTATCACTAACAATTACTTCGATTGGTTTGTCGGAATCATATTTTGAAAAGCCCCTGATCTGTCTCGTATCTCCATCAGTCCATTGGAACCTTAAAAATTCTTTGGTGTCCTTTGTTAGTATCAAGTTGTCTGATAATGACTGAGATGAGGTATTCAAAATATTCCATTCATCACTAAAAAAGTATTCGCTCAATGTTTTTTCAGGTTTTGGTATCCCCATTTCAACAGAACCATCAATTGATGAAATTTTATGGAAATCTATTGCTCCGGGCTCTAATGCTTTTGATGGGGAGGTTACAAAGATTGAGTGCAATGAAACAGGGTACTCTGGAATAAATGGTGCATTTCTTGGGTCGTCTTTCTTTGTTATTCCAAACCATCTTCCGGTTCTTATGTAAGGGTCAAGCAGTTCAGGTTTAATTGGTGTTATTACGTCACACCAATAATCATCATTTGATCTAAAAAATTCTATATTTGCCATCATTTCTAGAGCACAATCAGTTGCATTAAAATAAGCTGTGTAGAATCTGGAGTTAGCGTCAGATAATTTAGCTGCAATAATTAAGTGGGGAGACCCACCAGCTCCATGATAATTTGAAACCCTTGATGGCTCAAGAATTAACCTCAATTGAATTCCAAGCAAATCAGCATCTTCATGCAATTCTATTGGTTCGTAATCTATTGAATTAATTTTAGATGAAACTGAATTAAGACTTTCTGTAAAGTCATCTCTCCAAAAAATATTATCATTTGAGAGCTTTTTTGAGTCAATAGATAGCAAGGTAAATGAAGGTCCTAGCACTGATGCCTTTACTCTTTCTGATGACCTATGCGCCTCAATTACATTTTCATTAAATGACAAACTATTTATGTTCTTGCTGTCACCATTCCATGGAATATTTAGTCCATCTATCCTGAATTCTGAACCAACTCTATAAGAAACAGTATCTTCAATGCTTCTATCTAAAGTTGCTTTAAAGCTTGATGTAAACATACCTAAAGCAGCTGCAAGGATAATCAATAGCGACATCCTAGAATATGTATTAGAGCTTCTTCCAATATGCCAAAGACTTAATACTACCCAGGAGGGAATAAAATTTGATATGTATCTTAAAGAAAGCAGCATTGATAATCCACGAATGAGTANAGGAAAGATTCTCAATAACACTATACCTGCACCAAGCAAAATAAATGACGGCATTAATAAAATGATATTTGCAATAATGCTTTCACCAATTAGATTTTGAACAAAGACTGATTGTGATTGAGAAATTTGCCACATTAATAAAAGCGCCAACAAAAGAAACCACATATCTAGATAATACTTTTGAATAAAGTTTGGCTCTTCTCTTTCATCAACAGAGGAGATTTTTAATTTGCTTCTTAAAAAGAAAAATGTTGGAATCACAACTGCAGAAAGTGACACTAAACCACCAAGGCCTGAAAACAAGAATGATGTAGATGTTATTCCAACATAAACATTACTGTCGTTTAGCATTTCAGAAAGCCATGGAAGAAATGATGAAATTTTTATAGTTAAAAAAGCTACGTAAGGCCCAAGAATAGCTACTATTATGGCCATTACCANAAATTCCAAATTAAAAATTAAATAAATTTGCCTTAAGCTAGCTCCTCTTGAACTTAAAAAAGTTATCTCTTCTTTTTGNTCTTCAACTATTAAGCTGACAAGAGAAAATACAAAGAAAATAATTACTACAGAAATAAGAATTAATATTGTTTTCATTGGTATAGCAGCAGTTGAAAGATTGCTATCAAACAATTCTAAAGATTCAACCATCCCAGTATTAAATGAAAAATTGTCATATTTTGATGAGAGCAATGGCGGGCTGTCTACGATAATAGAATTAATTTTACTTACTTCAGTTGAATTTATTTTTTCTTCTTCTATATCAGTCATCCAAAAAAGGTCTGAGTCCATGCTTATAAATTTATTTCCTAAATTTGAAAGTTCGTTTATGTCCTTAATAATTAGATTTGCAAAGATGAATGAAGAATCTTCTTGGATGAAGTTATTTGAATAAAAATTATTAAAACTTTCATTTTTAGATAATGAAAAGAAACCAAGAACAATTACGTTGACTATTGGGTCAGGCTCGTCCCAATAAGCTTCAATTTCCAGTTTTTGGCCGGATGAAATATTAAATAGATTTGCAATATCTTTATCCATATAAATACCAATCTCATTTTCNTCTGAACTAAATGATGTTTGTTCAAAATTTATTAGATCTTTTTCATCAGCATCTTCAAAGAATGAAAAATAGTATCTTTTACAAATATCAACGGCTCTGTTTTCTAATATTTGTTGAGAAGAATTACATAATGAAGATTGCCGAGAGGTTGCACCCTTTTCCATTTCTTCGCCTGTTTTGCCCCATTCTAGAGGGAGAAAAGTAGAAGTCTTTGTTCCATAAAAATTTTGATTTGCATATTTATTTAGCGGATTTGTCAGTGTAGCTTCTATATCATTCTTAAGTATTAAGTATTTTTCTCCCATTAATGGTTTTTCAGAAGAAGAAATATTTACATTTAATTTTTCCGAAGAAATTTTAGATAATTCAAAATCTAAAGCAATATCTCTTAGTGAATCGAAATACATTATCGATCCCGACATGGTTGTGCTTGATAATAACATCCCAGCAAACACAACGGTAAGAAATTTCCATCTATGTAAATATCTTTTTAAAATTAGCCTTGATAACATTAATTTGCCTTTTTAATTAATTCTGAAACTTTCATTCTTGTGGATAAAAGTGAAAATATTAATGAACAAGTAAAATATAAAATAGACAAAACTATTATTGCACCAATTACATTAATCCATGAAATTACTAATGTTTCAGGGAAGCTTGTCTTAGTGCTAATATCCAGTGACATTACTAGCTGGTTTAATATCCTAGAAATAAAAACCCCAGATGTCAGGCCAATTAAAATTGCTGAAATTATAACAACACCATATTCAAAAAATGACATCACAAATCTACTTATTGGAGAAATACCAATAGCATCATTTATTGCATTATCTTGAGAAGATTGAATTTCATTAGCGATATAAAATCCAATAACTCCAATTGAGATTAAAATTATAAATGCCCATAAACTTATAATTGATATTCCTTTCCAACTAATTACGGCAGTAGCGGTTACTAGTGAATTTTGCTCAATTAAAGATTTGTCTTTAATAGTTGATAAAGGAAAATTTTCTTCAATATAGCTAGAAGAATCTTCTTGAAACCCTTCATCAATTAAAACAACAAGCTCATTAGGCCTAAAACTTTGAAGCTTGGTAAGTTCCATATAATTTTTTAATAATTTAAGATCTGCGATTAAAAAACTATCGTAATTTTCAGATGTTCCTGAAAAATAATTAATTTTCCTTTCTATTTTCATAGGAATATAACTTCCAGAAGCATAAAAAATAAATCTTTCACCGATCTCTATTTCTGTTTCATCAATAAATTTATTATTTACAATTACTGGAATACCTTGATCATAATTACTTAGATACATTCCTCTTATGCCCTTTGTTGATCCATTTCCAAGACTAAGTATTAATCCTTCAGGATTATAATTTATAGTGGAATCAAAACCTTCAGATGTAGGAAGTTCTGTCCAATTTAATGAATTATCAAATGGTATATTTTTTACCAAATTATTTTTAGAGTTTATCAATTCTATTGAGCTTAAATAAAGGTCAAAAGGTTTTGAATTATCTTCGCTGGATGGCTCAAAAACTTCAATAGCAATTAGTTTTGCTGGGTATTTAATATTTTTTAATTCCACTGAATTTGTTGTCCATTTTTTTGACTCAATCTGGCCAAGACTTAACGCAGTAATCCTGGAATCAGAACCTT
>FUFK010505363.1_pt1 | contig 16816 bp, 10 predicted proteins | sample 1021851 | NCBI WGS metagenome assembly FUFK01 (sample SAMEA51879418, study PRJEB19060) | metagenome | reverse complement strand
ACCGAAAAGTCGGTGATCTTGTACTGGATCGGCCATTTGTAATCGAAGTGATGGGCGGCCTCGATGCCGAAATCGATCGACTGGCGGAACAATCGTTCGGCGCGCTTGTCGCCATCGATTGCCAGTCGTCCAAGATTGAGTAGGGGGTGGTAAAGATACCAGCTGTCGACCGCGTCCTTGTCCTTGTCGCTGCCGACATTGGGAAGATAGCGGCGCAACGTCCTGAGCTTCGGGTCGTAGAATTTGCGGAGGCCACGTGCGAGATCCTCCTTGAGGGACACTGGCTCGCCTGACCAAGCCTCATAGTCGCGGAGCGCCGCCAGTACCGAGAGCTGGACCATCGAATCCGGATATTCGGCGGCGGTATAGGGATGGAGATAGCGGAAGCCATAGTGGCGCAGGCTCGCCTCGGGCGCGGTCTCAAGATCTTTGAGCGAGCGTCGTGCGCGGTCCATCCAGTCGTGGAATGCTGGCTCGGGCAGCTCAAGTCGGCGATAGATCGCGCCGAGCAACGACAGATAACGCTGTGCCATCGCGGTCTCATCGTCGCCCGTATCGTCATGGATTGCGACTAACGCGTCATAGACTGTGACCTGCTCGCCCGCGGGCTGGGGATCGAGCGGGGGCTGTGGGCTTTGCCGCGGAGTTGGGGGAAGGTAGCCAAGCTCGGGCCATTCGCCGCCCACCGCCCCATCGGGGGTTGTGTTGGTGGTGCAGAAGTGCTCGTTCAGCGAGCTGAAGTTTTGGAAATAGAGGATGCTGCCAAAGTCGGGCTCGGTCAGGCGCAGATAGCAGACCCCGCTGTTGAGGCCGCGCTGCGCCGCCTCGACCTTCCCCTCAGCCGCCAGCGGATCGTCCTGCGTGTCGAGCGGATAGAGGTCGCGCGGGTAAAACGGTACGAGCAGGTCGACCGCTGGTGTGAGGGCGGTGGTGACGCGCAGCACCGGCACTTCGTTCGTATCCGTCCGGAACGTTAGCTCCACCGTGCCGATCAGCGTATCGACTTCGATACGCAGTGCCTCTCCTTTTCCGCGCGCGCGCCTCCGGATGGTCCTTGGCCCGCCGGGCGTGCTCGCGACGCGCAGGGCGAGGCCGCCCCGGCCCGTTCGTCGCACCAGCGCCCAGATTGCGTCGCGGCCGGTGGCAATCTCGACCTCGAAATCGCGCAGCTCGAAGCGTGCGACGCTGCGCATCGAGCGTGTCTGCAGCTCCTCGCGCAACGACAGTACATAGGGGCTGACCGGCCGGGTGGGCTCGGTTCTGGCGCGCGATGTTTTCGATCTGATTCGCGTCCCGGCCACGGGCTCAACCTTCCTGCATAAATCTCGAGCGGTGTAGCCAGCGCGTGCAAACCCGCACCGCGCCGGGCAACTGTGCCGATATGACCTGCTCAGGCCGGTTGCAGTCGTACCGCACGGGGCTCTGCCGGAGGGAGACCGCCGGCCTCCGCCTGGCTCATCAATTCCTGTTTGCGGGCGAGCAGCGCATCGCGCAGCGCGACCAGATCGACGTCGGTCTTGCGGCACTGAGCGAACATGCCTTCGGAAGGCATCTCCTCCTCATGGACATGGTGCTTGATCTCTTCGGAGAGCACCATGACCTTCGCATCGTAGAAATCGTCGCCGGGCTCGGCCGCCGCAATGTCGTTGACCAGGACCTTCGCGCCATCATGCTCGACATAGGCCTCGTCGAGCAGGTCGTCGTCGATCTTGCCACGGAACGCCGGATAGAAGATCTCTTCCTCGATCATCGTGTGGATCTTGAGCTCGAGGCAGATCTGCTGCGCGAGCTTGCGTTTCGCTGCGGCGCCGCCGGCCTTCTCGAATTGCTCGAACAGGTCCTCGACCTTGCGATGGTCGGCCTTCAGCACTGCGATCGCGTCGGTATAGGATTGCTCTGCCATGGGTCTCTCCGTGCATAGTGACACTGCACAGCAAAGCCCGACTTCGTGTGGAGTTCCACGCAGCGAAGCAAGAATGGCCGTGCTCTAACCCATGTTATGCTATTGAGATCGTAGGGGTCTCACCCTGCCCAGCAGGCTTTGGTGGCATGTCGTGAATCTGAGGCGACGCCAGGGGCTCCGCCAATAAATCTGCTTACGCTGGATCAGCGTCCAAGGAGGATATGACCGGCTGGAGGAGAAGATCGACGCGCTGATCCGGCTCAAGGCCGGCGACGAAGCCGACGCCATCATCGCCGATATCGACCACCGTTTCCTGCGCACGCACGGCCATGCGCAGCCGCATTGACGCGATAGCGAGGATGCGCAGTCAGCGCCTTGAACACCAACCTGGTTTAGGGAAGCCCGCTCGAATCCCTGTAGGATGGCGCAAATCGGGTGGGGTCAGGAGAGAAGCCATGAACGACTCTAACCTCAACTATCTACGAGCGCGCGCGCGTCACGAACGTACCGTCGCGCTCGCCAGCGAAGACAATTGCGTAGCGCTGGTGCATCTGCGGATGGCGGATGAGTATGAGCGCCGCGTTCAGATGCTCAAGGATGCGGTACGGCCGGCCCATGCCGAGCCCACCGGGCTGTAAGGCCCGATGTCAGGTGCGACCGCGCTTGCGGCGAGCGTCCCATCCTCTCTTGGCAGCGGCAAAGCAGTCCGCGGATCTTTCCGGTTCGGTCGCAGCCATAGATGAGGGCGGCAGGGGCATAACCCAACTTCGCTTTGATCAGACCGAACTGAACCGAGCGGGAGGCAGCGGCGCCTGACCTGATGGCGCGACCGCCAATTGCTTTTCGCCTGCTTGGGCATCGGCTTCTTTCAGCGCGACTAACCTCGGTAAGTGCATGAGGTTAAATCTTTATCGATGGGTACTGCAATTCAGGAGACTGGAATGCAGCCACCCTTTCACAGGCTTGCGGAATTCGTGAGCCTGACGTCGCAGGATATGGACGTCATGAACGGATGGCTTGCCGGATACCGCAAGGTTTCCCGTTTGCGGACGCTGCGGCGGGAAGGTGATCCCGTGACTGGCGTGTATTTTCTGCTCGAAGGATGGGTGTGCTCGTCCCTGATGTTGCGCAATGGGCGGCGGCAGATCGTGAAAGTACATCTGCCCGGCGACATGCTCGGCATGCCGAGCCTCGTGCTGCCGGCCGCGGGCGAAACGCTCGAAGCCGTTACAGACATCAAGGTCTCGCTCATTCCCGCCGCCGCGATCGGAGAGCTGTTCGAGCATCGTCCGCGCCTTGCCATCGGCCTGTTCCTGAACGCCCAGATGGAGCATGTCGCCTTGACCCAGAAACTTTCCTGGGTGGGCGCGGGTAATGCGATGGAGCGGATGTCCGCCTTTTTGCTCGATCTGTTTGCCCGGCTCGATGCTGGGCGGCTGACGGAGGGCGGGCGCTTCGATTTCCCGCTCACCCAGCCGCAATTGGGCGAGTTGCTCGGGCTTACCGCGGTGCACGTCAATCGCACATTGAAGCGGCTCGACCAGACCGGTTTCATCGTCAGGGGGAGGGGGTGGCTCAGGATCGCGGATCTCGCCGGCCTGCAATCGCTCGCACCCAATCTTCCGCCACGCTTTTCGGGTCCCGCCGCCTGGTCGCGCCTAGGCGGCCAACCCGCTGCGCAGATCCTCACCTGGCCGTGATAGGCCGGCGACTTCGCGCCGAACAGCAGATGATTGAACGCATCCACTTGAATACATTTGAATATGCAGGCGTTAGGAAGGGCTTCTACGAGGAGATGGGCTGGGCATGGTTGAGGGGAACGCCGACATTTTTCCCGGCAAGGGAGAGATGGCGCGCATCATGCGCGAGCATCGCTGGGAGGACACGCCGCTGGGCGACGCCAGCGGGTGGCCCGACGCGCTCAAGATCCCGCTGCGGATGCTACTGACGACCCGCTTCGAAATGTGGCTCGGCTGGGGGCCGGATCTGCGCTTCTTCTATAACGACGCCTATATCCCGACGCTCGGCATCAAGCATCCGGCGATGCTCGGCCGGCCATTCCGCGAGGTATGGGCAGAAGTCTATGACGAGGTTGCCGATCAGGTCGAACGCGTTCGGGCGGGCGAGGCGACTTGGAACAAGGCGCTGCGCCTTCTGCTCGAGCGCAGCGGGTTTCCCGAAGAGACTTATCACAGCTTCTCCTACAGTCCGCTTCACCAGGCCGACGGGAGCGTCGGCGGTCTGCTTTGCGTGGTCAATGAGGAGACCGCGCGGATCATCGGCGAGCGGCGTCTGGAAACCATGCGTCAACTCGGGCTCGCACTAGCCGGCACCATCGATCATGATGCGGTTCGGGCTGCGGTGCACGGTGCCTTTGCCGCCAATCGACGCGATTTTCCGTTCATCGCTTTGCGCATTGCTGACGGCGCGTCCGCTGAGGATGACGAGTTGCTGTTCGAGCCCGCTGCCCCGAGCTTGCCCGCGCAGTTGAGTGAGGCCGGGCAGATCGTTGACCTTTCGCCGGACATGGCCTGGCCTGCCGGCGACTGGGACCGGCCGCCTCGAGAGGCGATCGCGATTGCAATCCCCGGCATCGCCGGTGGGGCCGACGCCGGCGCGCTTTTGCTGGGGCTCAATCCTTATCGCGGGGATGATACGGAAGTCCTGGATGTCGCGCGGCTGATCGCCGGGCAGATCGGCGGTGCGCTCGCCAGTATCGCCGCCCTCCAGGCCGAGCGGCGGCGCGGTGACCGGATGTGGAGCATCTCGCGCGACCTGATGGTCGCGGTCGACGCGAGCGGCGTATTCCGCCTGGTTAGCCCCTCCTGGACGCGCATCCTGGGGCATCCGGTCGAAGCCGTGATCGGGCATCCTTTCACAGAGTTCATGCATCCCGACGATGTCGCAGCGAGCAACAAGGCGCTCGCGAACGCGTTCGGCGCGCGTGAGCTGACGAACTACGAGAACCGCTTACTGGCCACGGACGGCAGCTATCATCGCATCGAATGGCATACGACCCTCGAGGACGGGCTGGTCTATGCCTATGGGCGCGATGTGACCGAGCGCAGGTTGGTCGAGGATAAGCTGAGCGACAGCGAGGAGCAGTTCCGTCATCTGGTCCAAGGCGTCACCGACTATGCTATCTACATGGTCGATCTGGACGGCCGCGTCTCGAGCTGGAACGAGGGCGCGCGCCGGATCAAGGGCTATGAGCCGGGCGATATCATCGGCAAGCACTTCTCGCGCTTCTATACAGAGGAGGATCGCGAGGCCGGGGAGCCGTCTCGTGCGTTGGAGACCGCGCGGAGCGAAGGGCGTTTCATTGCCGAGGGCTGGCGGGTCCGCAAGAATGGAGAGCGCTTTCGTGCCAGTGTGGTGATCGATGCGATCCGCGACGACGAAGGCCGGCCGATCGGTTTCGCCAAGATCACGCGTGACATCACCGAGCGCGAGCAGACCCAGCGCGAACTCGAGGTGGCGCGCGAGGCTTTGTTCCAGTCGCAGAAGATGGATGCGATCGGGCAGCTGACCGGTGGCGTGGCCCACGACTTCAACAATCTGCTCATGGCGGTGCTGAGCAGCCTGGAGCTCCTGCGCAGGCGCCTGCCCGAGGATCCGCTGTCGCAGCGACTGCTCAATAATGCCGTCGAGGGTGCCCAGCGTGGCGCGACGCTGACCCAACGCATGCTCGCCTTTGCCCGGCGCCAGGACCTCAAGGTCGATCGGGTCGATCTCTCGCAGCTGCTCACCGGCATGAACGACCTCGTCCAGCGTTCGATCGGCCCGGAGTGGCCAATCTCGACCAGCTTCCCGCTCAAGCTGCCCGCGGTACGCGCCGACGCCAACCAGCTGGAGATGGCGCTGCTCAATCTGATCGTGAATGCGCGCGACGCGATGCCTGCCGGGGGGCCGATCCTGATCTCGGCCAGCTGCGAGATGACGAAACAAGGCATGGCCGCCAGCTTGCCGGCAGGCAGCTATGTAAAGCTGGTGGTAAAGGACAAGGGTATGGGCATGGACGCAGAAACGCTGCGGCGCGCGACTGAGCCGTTCTTCACGACCAAGGGTGTGGGTAAGGGCACCGGGCTCGGCTTGCCGATGGTGCACGGCATGGCGCAGCAGATCGGTGGCACATTCGAACTGCTGAGCGAGATCGGCGAGGGGACGAGGGCGGTGCTGTGGTTGCCGGTGGCGGAGGAGGCTCCGGCCGCGGTTGCAGACTCTGCTCCCGCCAAGGAAGGCCCCCGGCACACCGCCCGCCTCAGCATCCTCGCGGTGGACGATGATGCGCTTGTCCTTATCAACACTGCTGCGCTGCTCGAGGATCTCGGACATGAGGTGATCGAGGCGGATTCGGGTGCTGAAGCGCTCAAGGCGTTTCAGGACCGCGACGATATCGATCTGGTAGTCACCGATCAGGCGATGCCCAATATGACCGGAGTCGATCTGATCGCCGCCATCGACGGCATCCGGCCCGGCACGCCGGTGATCATCGCCAGCGGCTATGGCGAAGGTGTCGAGACGCCGGGCCGCGACACCGTGCGCTTGAGCAAGCCGTTCAACCAGGTTCACCTTGCCGAAGCGATCGCGCGGGCGATGGAGATGGAGCGCGAACGGGGCCAGCATGGGGCAACCTGACTTGCGCCGTCACCTGGCACGCAACACGCCTTATGTCGGCTGGTTTGCGCCACTGCGCTGACCGCCAATGGGCGTCATGGCAAATGGCCGCTCAAAGCGGCTCTGGCTCAAGATAAAGATAGGCTGGATCGAACTGTGCAAGATCGCGCAAGCCAGCCTGATCGAGAATATCTACGCGCCCGTTGCGGAACACGGCCAGCTCGCGCTCGCGCAATGTCTTGAGAACCCGGTTAACATGAACCGGTGTGAGGCCCAGGCAATCGCCCAGATCGGTCTGGGTCAACGGGAAGTCGAAGCTGCCCTCGCGCGTCAGGCCGACGATCTCAAGGCGCAGCGCCATTTCGCAGAACAGCGTCGCGATGCGCTCGAGCGCGGGCGCTTGCGCGATAGACGTCACCCAGTGCCGATGGTTGGCGGCATCAAGGCTCGTGTGGAACCAGTAGATCCGCGCAAGGCGGGGGAAAGCTTCGAACATCGCCTGAAGCCGATGGTGCGGTACGAATGCCAGCTGGCATGAATTGAGCGTCTCGATGTCGTGATCGAGGCGCTTGAGCGTGTAGCTGTGCAGGTCGATGAAGTCGCCCGAGACATGGAGCTCCGCCATGTGTCGCTTACCATTGGGAAGCTGCTTGGCGCGGCACATGAAGCCGCTGAGCAGGAGCGTGCTGCGGTCGATGACCTCGCCTTCCCGGATCACGGTGGAGCGCGGCGGGAAGATGCGAACCTCATCGGGCAGGGCACGGATCGCCGCGATCTCGTCGGCATTGAGGACATGGCGCTGCGAGACGCGGGTAAGGTGACGTGCGAGGTCGATCATCACGCCGAGCTTACCCACCATGGACGTTGGGCGATACGATTATCAGCCTGTTACCGGCTTAGCAGGCCCCGTCCTTGATCTGGATCAGCCTAATTCTTCAGTTTCCTAGGCAACGCGCTGGAAACTCAGCCGTTATTTGTGAGGTCGCGGAAGGAGAGCGTGATGACTACCCCATCCGATTTGTCGATGCCGCGCGACGATCCCGGCATCGCCACGGCCGAGCAGGGCTTTGTGCTGCTCGACGGGCCCAATGGCATTGCCATGACGATGACCCCGCACGCTGCCGACGTGACCGGCCGGAACCTCATCGAAGCCGCGCAGACTGCCTGGTCCCAGCGGGGAAATGATCCCGACCTGGAGGGCAAGGCAGCTGCGGAGCCGCCCGGCGGTATCGACTGATCTGGGTTGGTGCCAAGCCTTCGGCACTGGCCATCCCTGATCCCAGCGTCGAGGAGGAACGATGTCGCGTCGCCCATTGGCTGTCTGCAGGCGCTCGTGAACGACCGGCATGAACGTCGAACAGGCGGTGCTCTGGCCATCGACGGGACGTGCTTGACAGCGCAGCGCCGTCCCAGCCAACTGCCGCGCAATGCAATCCCGTTCGAGATCCGAAGCCGCGCGTTCGGGCGCAGGCAAGCCTGCACAGCCGACGATGGACGACGTTGCTGCACTTGCCGGTGTCGCACGATCGACGGTCTCGCGGGTGTTGAGCCAGCACGCCCATGTCCGCGCGGAAGTGCGCGACCGGGTCATGCGCGCGATCGATGTGCTCAACTATCGGGTCAATCCGCAGGCGCGCGGCCTCGCCAGTAAGGTCGGCAAGACGCTGGTGCTGGTGCATTGCACCGCGCCCGATGCGGACCCCAATTCCTACTATGATTCCGCGCTCGAGCTCGGCGCGCTGCGCGCCGCTACGGCGGCGGGGTTCGAATTGTCCACCCTCAGCCTGTTCACCAACGACCCGCGCGGCGCCGACAGGCTGGTCGCCTTGCTGACGTCCGGGCGTTGCGCAGGCGCGATCCTGACGCCCCCCATGTCGGACGACGCTGCGCTCGCGCGTCGCCTTGTCGAATTGGGCTGCCCGGTGGTCTGCATCGCGCCCGGAGAGGAGGTGCGAGGCATCCTCTCCGGCGTCGGTCTCGATGAGGAGGCCGCAGGACACGAGATGGGCGCCTATGTGATCTCGCTCGGCCATCGCCGTTTCGGCTACCTGCTCGGTATCGAGGGCCATCGGTCCGCAGGGGAGCGCTATGCCGGTTTCCTGCGGGCATTGCGCGAGGCTGGCCTGCCCCGGAGCGCCGTCACCGCGGTGCGCGGCGACTTCACTTTTCGCAGCGGCGTGATTTGCACCCAACAGCTGCTCGATACCGGCGAACCGCCCAGCGCGATCGTCTGCGCGAACGACGACATGGCGGTCGGAGCGCTGCTGGCCGCGCACCGGATGAACCTCGCTCTGCCTGCCGACCTGTCGGTCGTCGGCTTCGACGACGCGCCGATTTCGGCCCATACCTGGCCGCCGCTGACCACCGTCCATCAGCCCGTCCGCGCGATCGCGACGTGCGCGGTCGAGCTTCTGATCGACATCGCGACACGCGGCCCGGCCCCGATGGCCGCGTTCGAAGCGGTTGAACATCGCCTCGTCATACGCGAATCGGCCGCCGCTCCGCATTCAGAGCACCGCTAGACTCCATCTGCCATCTGCCCGCGGCCATCATTGCATGTGAGATTCCGTGTCTCTGGAAGCGCTTCCATATAGCCGCTGCCAGAGGCCTTTGATGAGCACAGATTGACGAGTGCCAGCTTCGGCGATAGGGAAACTGGAAGCGCTTCCAATCGGTAGTGCTCCAAGGATGCAGGACAGGTAGTCCGCACGCAAAATGAAGGGGAGGAGTTCGAGATGGGGCAGGCGCCTGGGGCAGGTTGCGTCACTTCAGCATTGTGGAAGCTCGGCCTGACGGCATCGTCGCTGGCGTTGATCGCGGGCGTGCCGTCGATCGCCGTCGCACAGGAGGCCGCAGCGCAGGATGATCCCGTTCAACCCGAGGCGGAGGTGGTCGTCACCGGCCTGCGCGCCGGGCTTGAAAGCTCGATCAACACCAAGCGGAACGAAACCTCGATCGTCGAGGCGGTCTCGGCCGAGGATATCGGCAAGCTGCCCGACACCTCGATCGCCGAGTCGATTGCGCGTCTGCCCGGCCTTGCCGCCCAGCGCGTCAACGGCCGCGCGCAGGTCATCTCCATCCGCGGCCTGGCGCCGGATTTCACCACCACGCTGCTCAACGGCCGCCCGCAGGCGAGTTCGGGCGACAACCGTGCCGTCGAGTTCGACCAATATCCCTCCGAGCTGCTGTCGAGCGTCGTCATCTACAAGACGCCCGATGCAGGCATCTCGGGCATGGGCCTGTCGGGCACCGCGGACTTGCGCACCGTTCGTCCGCTCGCCTTCGGCAAGCAGGCGATCGCGCTCAACATCCGCGGCGAGCTCACCGAGGGCAAGCGGCTGAACGCCGATGTCCGCAACTGGGGCGGCCGCATAAGCGCCAGCTATATCGACCAGTTCGCCAACGATACGATCGGCATCGCGATCGGCTATGCGCATCTCGATTCGCCGTCCAAGAACATGCACTACAAGGCCTATGGCTACGAGGCGTTCGGCTTTGCGGTGACGCCCGACAGCGCTGACAAGGCGCTGCTGCTCAATGGCCAGGAGGTCTTCGCCACCTCGCGCCTCAACCGGCGCGACGCCTGGATCGGCATCCTCGAATGGCAGCCGGGCGAGACCGTGCACGTGACCGCCGATCTCTATTATTCGAAGTTCCGGCAGGAAGAGACGATGCGCGGCGCGCAATGGTTCTCGAACGGCTGGGCCGACAATGCGACCTTCACCAACGTCCAGACGGAGGACCGCGGCGGATCGCTGTTCGGCGTCAGCGGCAGGGTCAACAATGTCGCGCCGATCATCCGCAACGACCGCAACACGCGCAACGACGAACTGTTCTCCGCCGGCCTCAACGGCGAGTTCAAGATGGACGACCGGACGACGTTCGAGGCGGATCTGTCCTATTCGACCAACAAGCGCCGCGAGCAGATCCTGGAAACCTATGCGGGCTATGGCCGGGGCACCGGCTTCGTCTCGGGCGCCACGCCGAATGTCGGGCGCACGATGGACTCGATCGATTTCAACGTGCCCGACAATGGCTATCCGACCTATCGTGCGGGGCTGAACTATGCCGATGCGGCGCAGGTCTCGCTCGGCGACCGTGCGCCCTGGGGCGGCTGGGCGCATGACGGTTCGATCCGCTTCCCCGATGTCAAGGAAAGCATCTATGCGATCGACCTTGGCATCGAGCACAGGGTGGGCGGCTTCATCGACAAGCTGACCGCCGGCATCAATTTCACGCGTCGCGAAAAGAGCAAGCGCGTCGATGATTTCGACCTGTTCCTAAAGAATGGCCGCCAGCAGGTCTATGTCGATCCCCAGTATCTGGAGAAGCCGACCTCGCTCGGCTATACCGGCTTCGGTGACGTCCTCGCGATCGACCTGGAACGGGCGCTCGACGTCTACTGGAATCGCGCGCCGATCCTCGACGCCAATTATTTCGACAAGAATTGGGATATCGAGGAAGAGCTGCTCACCGGCTTCGTCAAGGCCGACTTCAAAGCCGGGCCGGTGCGCGGCAATATCGGCGTCCAGTTCGTCCAGCAGCGGCAGAAATCGACCGGTATGGTGATCAACGGGCTTGAGCCCGGTCAGCCGATCGTGCCGACGACGCGCACCGCGGGCGCCGAGTATCTCGATATCCTGCCCAGCGCCAACATCATCTGGGAACTCGGCGGGGGGCACCGGCTGCGCTTTGCGGCGTCCAAGACCATGGCGCGCCCGCGCATGGACGAGATGCGCGCGAACGTCACGCCCAGCTTCAACGCGATGCAATGTTCGAGCGGTCCGGGCTGCGCGCCGGGGCAGACGGTCAATCCCTGGTCGGCCACGGGCGGCAACCCCAACCTCAAGCCGTGGCGGGCCACGGCGTTCGACGTGGCGTATGAATGGTATATCAATCGGACGACCTATTTCTCGGTCGCCGGGTTCTACAAGGATCTCGATACCTATATCTATCAGCGAACCGATAAGTTCGATTTCAGCGGCATTCCGGTTCCCGTCATCGGCCAGACCGCCTATGCCAATCAGGTGATCAGTCCGATCGGACAGATCACGCTGCCCGCCAACGGCAATGGTGGCATCATCAAGGGAGTCGAAATCAGCGGCGCGCTGGATTTCGGCACGATCGTCCGGCCGCTCGCCGGGCTCGGCGTGATAGGCAGCCTCTCGCTGACCGACTCCGACCTCAACCCCGCCGACAATGGTCAGGACGTGCGGATCCCGGGCCTGTCGGGCACGATCTACAATATCACCGGCTATTATGAGAGCGGCGGCTTCCAGGCGCGCGCCAGCTATCGCTACCGGTCGAAGTTCAAGGGCGAGGTGGTGCAGCTGTTCGCGACGCGCGGCTTTACCGAAATTCTCGCCGACCGGCAGGTCGATGCGCAGATCGGCTATACGTTCGAGCGCGGGCCGCTCCAAGGGCTCGGCGTGCTGTTCCAGGTGAACAACGTGACGGACTCGCCCTATCGCACGCGGCTCGGCCTCGATGGCGGCGGCACGACGACTGCCGATGGCGGTACGCTGCTCGAGACTTACGAGAAGTACGGCCGGCAGTTCCTTCTGGGGTTCAACTACCGGTTCTGATCCTCTCCCCGGACAATCGCTTCCCGGGGCATTGCGGGAGGGCATGCGAGTGCCTTCCCGCCCCTTTTTCGACGGTGCCGGGCTGATCCGGCCTAGCCAAGAGTGCCTGCAATGATGCGTAGCCTGACTGGTCTTGCCTTGCTCCTCCCGATCCTTGTCGGGTCCACGGCCGCGCAGGACGCGCGGCGCAGTACGTCATGGCGGGGGGACGACTGGCCTGTGCAGACTTCGCCGATTCCGCGCGATGACGCGATGGAGGCGAGTATCGCCGGGATCGTGGCGGGGATGACGCTCGAGCAGAAGATCGGGCAGATGACCCAGCCGGATATCCGCTACGTCACGCCCGATGAGGTGCGGACCCACTATATCGGCTCGGTCCTGAACGGCGGCGGCGCATGGCCGGGAATGCGGAAGGACGCTGCGCTGGCCGACTGGACTGCCTTGTCCGACGCCTATTACCGCGCGTCGATGTCCACCGACATGAAGGTGCAAGTGCCGGTGATCTGGGGCACCGACGCGGTACATGGACATGGGAATGTCGCCGGCGCGACGCTGTTTCCGCACAATATCGGCCTCGGCGCGGCGCGCGATCCCGGCCTGGTCGAGCGGATCGGCCGCGCGACCGCGAAGCAGGTTCGCGCGACCGGCATAAGCTGGGTGTTCGCGCCTACGCTCGCGGTCGGCGAGAATCGCCGCTGGGGCCGGACCTATGAAAGCTATTCGAGCGATCCGGCGATCGTTGCCAGCTATGGCGCGGCCATGGTGCGGGGGCTGCAGGGCGGCCTCAAGGGCGACGGCGACGTGGTCGCGACCGCGAAACACTATCTGGGCGATGGCGGCACCTTCCAGGGCGTCGATCAGGGCGAGAACCGCGCGAGCCGCAAGCACATGATCAAGGTCCAGGCTGCGGGCTATTATCCTGCGCTCGATGCCGGCGTGCAGACGGTGATGGCGACCTACAACAGCTGGAAGGATGTCGCTGCCAGCAAGGATTACGGAAAGATTCATGGCAACCGCGAGCTGCTGACGGACGTGCTCAAGGGGCGGCTGGGCTTTGACGGTTTCGTCGTTTCCGACTGGAACGGCATCGAGCAGGTGCCCGGTTGCAGCAAGGCGCATTGCCCGCAGGCGATCAATGCCGGGATCGACATGGTGATGGTACCGGAGGACTGGAAGGCGTTCATCGCGAACACTGTCGCCGATGTGCGCGAAGGCCGCATCGCAATGGCGCGGATCGATGACGCGGTAACCCGCATCCTGCGCGTCAAGCTCCGTTCCGGACTGTTCGAGCGCAATCCGGCTGCAACCGCCTGGGCGGCGCGGCCCGAGGCGCTCGACGATCGCGCGCTGGCACGCGAGGCGGTGCGCAAGTCGGTCGTGCTGCTCAAGAACGGCGGTGCGCTGCCCCTGGCGCCGGACAAGCGCGTACTGGTGGTGGGCGCAAGCGCGGACAGCCTTTCCAACCAGACCGGCGGCTGGTCGCTCACCTGGCAGGGAACCGAGAACGGCAATGCCGATTTCCGCGGTGGCACGACGCTGCTCGCCGCGTTGCGCAAGGCGCTCGGCGAGGCCAACGTCACCTATTCGCCCGACGGGAGCAACGTCGATGTGACGCGGTTCGATCGCGTTGTCGCGGTGATCGGCGAGACGCCCTATGCCGAATATCACGGCGACATCCGCTTCCCCAGGCCGGTGGCGCACAGCCAGCTGCGCCCGTCCGACCGCGCGGTGATCGACGCGGTTGCGGGGAAGGGCGTGCCGGTCGTGACAATCCTCTATTCGGGGCGCCCGGCCTATGCGAACGACCTGATCAACCGCTCCGATGCGTTCGTGGCGGCGTTCCTTCCGGGGACCGAGGCGGATGGCCTGGCAGACGTGCTGCTGAAGCGCGGGCATGACTTTACCGGGCGGTTGTCCTTCGCCTGGCCAGGCTCGGCCTGCTCGACCGGCGAGGCGCCAGGAGACATCGTGCAGTTTCCGCGCGGCTATGGGCTGAGCTATGGCAAGGCGAAGCGGACCGTTCGGCTTCCCGAGCCGGCGGCGCCCGCCGCATGCCGATGACGTTCCCGGGAGGAACATGAAGCAGATCAAGCGCATACTGATCGTCGGCGGCGGATCGGCGGGGTGGATGACCGCCGCGCTGCTCGCGCGCCTGTTCGAGGGGCTTTACGAAATCACCCTCGTCGAGTCCGTGGAGATCGGCACCATCGGCGTGGGCGAGGCGACGATCCCCGCGATCAAGAAGTACAACGAACTCCTGGCGCTCGACGAAGACGATTTCATGCGCCGTACCCAGGGCAGTTTCAAACTGGGCATCCAGTTCGTCGACTGGTGGCGCAACGGCGAGAGCTATATCCACGGCTTCGGCCTGATCGGCCAGGACCTCGGCTGGCTGCGCTGCCACCATTACTGGCTCAAGATGCGTGGGCAGGGTCGCGCATCGGACTTCTCAAATTATTCGATCAACACCGCCGCAGCGCTCGCGGACAAGTTCATGCGCGCCGATCCGCGGATGACTGAATCGCCGATCGGGCATATCGCGCACGCCTTCCACTTCGACGCCGGCCTCTATGCCCGATACCTGCGCGACTACGCCGAGGCGCGCGGCGTCCGGCGGCGCGAGGGCAAGGTGATGGACGTCACGCTGCGGGGCGATGACGGGTTCGTGGAATCCGTGACGATGGCCGACGGCGAAGTGATCGCCGCTGATTTCTTCGTCGATTGCTCGGGCTTCCGCGGACTGATCATCGAACAGGCGATGCAGACCGGCTATGAGACCTGGACGCACTGGCTGCCCTGCGACCGCGCGATCGCGGTGCCCTGCGCGCGGATCGAGCCGTTCACTCCCTATACGCGGGCGACGGCGCGCACTGCGGGCTGGCAGTGGCGCATCCCGCTCCAGCACCGCACCGGCAACGGCCATGTCTATTCGAGCCAGTATATCGACGATGCCGAGGCCGAGCGTCAGCTTCTCGACAATCTCGACGGCGCGCAGCTCGCCGAGCCCAACCGCATCCGCTTCACCACCGGCAAGCGCAAGCAGATCTGGAACCGCAACTGCGTCGCGATCGGGCTCGCCTCGGGCTTTCTCGAGCCGCTCGAATCGACGAGCATCCACCTGATCCAGTCGTCGATCATCCGGATGGTGCGGCTGTTGCCCGATGCCGGCTTCGATCCCGCCGGCATCGCCGAGTTCAACCGTCAGACCGACTTCGAGTACGAGCGGATCCGCGACTTCATCATCCTTCACTACAAGGCGACGGAGCGGGACGACACGCCCTTCTGGCGCTATTGCCGTGACATGGACGTCCCCACCACGCTCCAGCGCAAGATCGACCTGTTCGCGGCCAACGGCCGCATCTTCCGCGAGGACGAAGAGCTGTTCGCGGAAGAGAGCTGGATCCAGGTGTTGCTGGGCCAGGGCGTGATGCCGCGCGGCTATGACCCACTGGTCGATGTCAAGGACGAGGGCGAGATCGCGCAGTATCTGGGCGACATCGAGCGGGTCATCCGCAAGTGCGTCGATGTGATGCCCGACCACGCGGCCTATGTCGCGAGGATCTGCCCGGCACGAGCTTCCTGACGGCGTGGTGAGGAGAGAAACGATGCGGATCATGGCCGGATTTTCCACGCTGGCGCTGGCTGGATGTGCCGCCGCTGCGACGCCGGGGACGGACAGCGTCGAGGCATGGCTGACGCTGCCGGACCAGTCGGCGCTGCTCGCGCAGCAATCCCCGATTCCTTTCGGTGGCGAGGGCGGGACTATAGTGATCGCTGTCGACCCCGCGCAGCGCTTTCAGAAGATTGTCGGCTTTGGGGCCTCGATCACCGACGCTTCGGCTTGGCTGATCGAGAAGAAGATGTCTCCGGCGCAGCGTGACGCGCTGCTCAAGGACCTGTTCGGTCCCGCGCCGGGGATCAATCTGAGCTTCACCCGCCTGACCGTCGGCGCGTCCGATTTCTCGCGCACGCACTACACTTATGACGACAGGCCCAAAGGCCAGACCGATCCGCAGCTAAGGCACTTCTCGATCGCCCCGGCAAGAGAGGTGGTGCTCCCCGCCGTGCGGGCTGCCCGGCGGATCAATCCGAAGATCGCACTGATGATATCGCCTTGGAGCGCGCCGGGCTGGATGAAGAGCACGGATTCGCTGATCAAGGGCACGCTAAAGCCGGAGGCCTATGCGCCCTTCGCCGCCTATCTGCGCCGCACCGCGCAGGAATTCGCACGCGAGGCCGGGCCGGTCGATTATCTCAGCATCCAGAACGAGCCGGATTTCGAACCCGAAGACTATCCGGGCATGCGGCTCAGCCCTGCCCAGCGCGCCGAGGTGATCGGCCGGCATGTCGGACCCGAATTCGCGCGTGCGGGGCTGAATACGAAGATCCTCGACTGGGACCACAACTGGGACAAACCCGAACAGCCGCTCGGCGTGCTGGCCGATCCGGTGGCCGCCAAATATGTCTCGGGCGTCGCGTGGCACTGCTATGGCGGCGATGTCGCCGCGCAGTCGAAGGTGCGGGAGGCGCATCCCGACAAGGATGCCTTCTTCACCGAATGCTCGGGCGGCGAATGGTCAAAGGCCTGGCCCGACAGCTGGGCCTGGACGGTGCGGACGCTGGTGATCGGTAGTGTCCGGCATTGGGCGCGCGGCGTGTTGATGTGGAACCTGGCGCTTGACGAGAATTACGGGCCGCGTCTCGGCGGGGG
>FUFK010039797.1_pt1 | contig 16819 bp, 12 predicted proteins | sample 1021851 | NCBI WGS metagenome assembly FUFK01 (sample SAMEA51879418, study PRJEB19060) | metagenome | reverse complement strand
GGAGTTCCTTCATCATCGGATGCATCATATTTGAGGAAACTGATGAAGTCTCTTACCGCCGTATGCCCCAGTCCAAGAACTAAGGGATCTTTCCCGGTATAGACCAACTCGTAGATCCAACCCGGTTCAAAGCCTCCNGGCAGGTAAAGATTGGAATCGGANGGAACAATCGCAGTTTGTTTGGAAACCCCGTCCAACCCGCTTCCGCCTTCATCCCGTGCAAACATCCACTGATCCGGAGGAATGACCTCTCTTGGAGAATCCCCATATTGTCTGCGGGTGAGGGTTGCCTGACGGGTNTCGAGGGAAACGGTCGGGTGACTGCGGGTGCTGGCCCANCCGGAAAGAGGTTGGGTGGTGACTCCCTCCTCTTCCAGAATGTACTCNCATCGGACCAGTCCGGTGATGGATTTCCCCTGGTCGGTAGCCACNGGAAGGTCCATCAGAAACCTCCCGTTTCCTGCCAACAGATCGCCCTGCCAGCCTGCAAAAACAACGCTGTATCCCCTGCGGAACAGAAACCCGTTTCCTGCTTCTTCCAAAGTTTGAGGGTCGTTGCTCCCAACCGCATCATTGAAGAACTGAAGCGCCCGGATGTTTCCGCGGTTTCCCCAATCAAAGAAAATCCGCCGGTTTCCNTTTTCCAACTCCAACGGTTTGAGAATCAGGAAGTCGGTGGAGTAGTCCACCAAGCCCTTCTCGTTCCGCGGAGCTTTGTCGAGATCGGTGATCCCGGAATAAGCCTGCTCTCCCGGATCGACTGCAAAGTGAACCCGGCCCTTGATCCTTTCATAGGGACCTGTTGTGCCGAACTCCATTCCCCCTGNAAAAGGAGTTNTTTCTGNAATGCTCAGCCTGATTTCGGTTTTCATGGTTGAGGACTATTCGGTGATGAATGGATCTGCCGTGTTCCATTCTACATCCGGATCGAGGGGATAAACCGGTCTCGGCAGGCCCTTCCATTGGAAACGTTCAAGAACCGGTGCGGTCAGTCCGGGGGTGTCGATCTCGTAAACCTGTTCCGGATCGAACCAGGGATAAAAACCTGCACGGAAATGCCCCCGGGATTTGACCACGACAATCCTAGCATCCGAAATCTCGAGGCCGAAACCCTCAAAAAATACCGGATCCGCAGTCTGATGCCGGTTGCTGATGACGATCACAATCACTCCTTGAGGACCATTGAACTCTAATGCTGCGGAGGGTCCCATTTCGATCAGCCTTCCTTCACCCATTCCCAACCTGCCGACGTGAGCACCGTCGGACAATTTAAGCACCCTGGCTTGGGCAGAAAAACTTTTACTGAATTCCGTCTCTCCCTGGCGGTTGAATTGTGCAGAAAACTCAGCATTTTCTCCCAATCGGTGTGCTTCCGCAGCAAGCTCCGGGTCAAAGAAAGAACCGTAAAACACTTTCGGAATGCCGGCATCGATCAGGGATTTTACCAGCCAGGTGGTGTTCCCCGATCCTCCCCCACCGGGATTGTCTCCAGCGTCCGAAAAAATCAGCGCGGGCATTTGAGGATTGCGGGTCGTCTTTTCGGCCAGTTCCACGGCTTCTTCGATGGAAGTCAGTTTTTTCAAAAAACGCTGACGATTCTGCCAGCCCAGGTCCGCGATCTCACGGCAGAGATTCTGAGCATTTTCCAGAGAACCGTCCGCAGTGACGATGACTGCCACTCCGTTTTCGGGAGTATCACTGAAAACAAATCCCCCGCAAACGGAAACATTGAGGATTTTTCCACCCTGTTCCTGCATCCGTCTTTGTCCATAGGCAATCATGTCTGCATAGGGTCCTTCACGGGTCAACAGGGTGAGACTTACGGGGGTCAGGGGCAGTCTGATGAATGCCGATTGNGGATCGGCCCCGGCAAGGATCTTACGGAGCGCGTGGGCTGCTTCCTCACCACGGGGTATCATGTCCACATGCGGATTGGTGAGATAGGAAACCAACAGATCCGACTGATTCACCATCCTCGAGGAAATATTCGCATGCAAATCAAGGGTTGCCAGGATTCTGGTCCGAGGTCCTGTGATTTTCCGGATTTCCTCGATCAGCATTCCATCAGGATCANTCGTCTCGGTGGATACCATTGCTCCATGCTGGGACAAATACACCGCATCCAGAGGCAGNGACTGTTTGAGGGTCTGCTTGATCCTTTCCAGGCAGTCCATAAAAAAACCATGGTCTACCGGTCCGGCAGGCTGGCAACCGGTCAACAAGGCAGGGACNGGGGTCCAGGGTCCTGTACGGTTCATGGTTTTCACAAAAGCCCCCATTTCCAGGGCAATCACCGAAGTCTCCTTTTCGGCCTCCTCCAGCAGACTTTCTCCCTCAAAATAATAGCGTGAACGGAAATCCTCTTCACCTGCGACTGGCGCNAAAGCGTTGCTTTCCAAAACGATGCCCGCAAGAGCAACCCTGGGTCCTTCTCCTTGGTTCATTATCGACTCATTCAGGATGATTCATTGAGAAAACAGGCCGATGCTCTGCCCGGGGCAATTTCTTTAAGCACGGGCATTTCATTTCGGCATTTTGAAGTNGCATGGGGGCAACGNGGATGAAAATGACATCCGCTCGGGGGATCAAGCGGTGATGGAATTTCTCCTGAAACCGGGGTGTAATTCCGCTTTCTCAGNTCAAGTCGTGGAACTTCATTCAATAAAGCCTGGGTATAGGGATGGTTGGGTTCCTTAAAAAGTTCTTCCGTAGACGCGCTTTCAACCACCCTTCCAAGATACATGATTTGTACCCGGTTTGAGATGTGCTCCACCACACTTAAATCATGACTGATGAAAAGGTAGGTCAGGTTCAATTGCTCACGCAAATCCATGAAAAGGTTGAGCACCTGGGCCTGGATGGAAACATCCAATGCCGCAACCGCTTCATCACAAACAAGAAACTCCGGTTGGACTGCCAAAGCACGGGCCACCCCCAGGCGTTGTCGCTGCCCTCCGGAAAACTGATGGGGGTAGCGTGATGCGTAGGACGCCTCGAGGCCGACTTTTTCAAGCATTGAGGCAACATAATCATCCTGACTTCGGCCGTCCAGCAATCCATGAATTTTGGGCGCTTCCCCAACGATATCTCGAACCCGCATCCTGGGATTCAATGATGCAAACGGATCCTGGAAAATCATCTGGATTTTAAGTGCAGCAGAACGNCCCTCAGGACTGGCAGCATTGGAGATGTCTTTGCCCCGATAATGGATGGTCCCCTCGGAAGGNGGAAGGATCCCGGTAATCATCCTGCCGAAGGTGGATTTTCCACAACCTGATTCACCTACCAGTCCAACCACCTCCCCCTGGTTGATGGAAAGGTCCACCCGATCCACTGCCTGAACGATTTCTTCCTGGACTTCCGCTCCAATTTTCCGTGCCATTCTGGCAGCCAAATCAAGATGTTTGACAAACCGCTTGGAGAGATTTTTGGTTTCCAGCAGGAAGCTCATGCCGCTTCCCGGTGGGGGTGATGACAGAACACATGACGACCTCCTTCAGCTTTCTGAACCGANGGCATTCCCGCGCATGCCTCATCTGCTTTGGGGCACCGAGTCCGGAAGGCACATCCTTCGGGCAAGCTTAAAAGTGAAGGTGTCATCCCGGGGATTTGATTCAGCCTCATTCCCCTTTGATTGTGGGAAGGAACGGATTCGATCAAACCCTTGCTGTAGGGGTGGAGGGGACGATCNAGAACTTCGTCGACACTTCCGGCTTCAACTATCCTACCGGCATACATGACACAGATCCTTTCTGCCAATCCTGCGACTACCGCAAGGTCATGGGTGATCCAGATCAGTGACGTCCCGGTTTCTCGGCAGAGGCGTTGGACCTCATGCAGAATCTGCCCCTGGATGGTAACATCCAGTGCAGTGGTCGGTTCATCGGCAATGATCAGATCTGGTTTGTTCAGAAGCGCGATCGCGATCGCNACTCGCTGCCGCATTCCTCCGGAAAACTGATGGGGATAGGCCCTCAGTCTTTCATCAGGAGATGCGATGCCGACTTTTCCCAGGGCATCCCGTGCCAATTCCCGGGCTGCAACTTTTCCCAGATTCTGATGCGCCTGAATGGCCTCGATCATCTGGGTATCAATCCGCAGCACAGGGTTGAGNGTCATCATCGGATCCTGGAAAACCATTGCCAGCTGGTTTCCACGGACCTTTCGCATTTCTTCTTCAGAAAGTTTNAGCAGATCTCGTCCCTTGAAAAGGATCTCTCCTCCCACAACCTTTCCCGGTGCATCCACAAGTCCCAGGATGGAAAATCCGGTGACGGTTTTTCCCGACCCCGATTCTCCCACCAGGCCAAGCACTTCACCGCTCCCCAAGGAGAAGCTGATATCTTCGACGGCTTTAGCCACACCATCCCGGGTAAAAAAATGGGTCCGCAGATGCCGGACATCGAGGGTGGATTCAGGCATGCGGATCCTTAGAAAACATCATGGGTTTTCGATAAACCACTACAGCCATTTTTGATTTCACACTCGAACCCTGTCTACCAGGGCCCTTCAAAACAACCATCATTTTTGCAGTCTCGGGTTCAAAACATCTCTCAACTGATCTCCAACCAAATTGATACTGATGATCGTAATCAAAAGAGCGATGCCGGGAAAGAAACTGATCCAGTATTTCTGACTCAGCATGTACTCGAATCCGTTGGCGATCAGCAGTCCCAGGGAAGGCTCCGTAATCGGGAGGCCTATCCCAAGAAAACTGAGGGTGGCTTCAAGAGAAATCGCATGGGCGGTCTGCAGGGTGCCTACCACAATCAGAGGAGGCAAACAGTTCGGAAGCAAATGTCGGAAAACAATNCTCCGGTGACTGAGGGCCAGGCAGGTCGCAGCTTCGATGTATTCCTTGCGCCGCTCGACCAGAGCACTGCCTCGGACAGTGCGGGCATAGTAAGCCCACTGTACCACCACCAGGGCAATGATGATTTTGTCGACTCCCTTACCCAGCAGGGCGACCAGCACCAATGCCACCAGAATCGCCGGGAAACCCAGTTGAATGTCCACCACTCGCATGATCAGGGTCTCCACCTTGCCGCCGAAATACGCAGCAATCAAACCAACCGCACCACCGATGCACAAGGCAATCAATCCGCTCAGGACCCCCACGCTGAGACTGGTCCGGAGACCGTAAAGGATTGCGCTCAATAAATCCCTTCCTGCTCCATCAGTCCCGAGCCAGTAAGTCATCCCGGTGTAACTTTCNGAACCGGGAACCAGACGGCTGTCCAGCACATCAACCTGNGCCANATCATAGGGATCGGTTGGAGAAATGAGGGGGGCAAAGAATCCCAGTATGAGAATCACCACCAGAACGAAAAAAGCGACTGTCGCGACCCTGCTTTCAAAATAATTCGCGACAAAACGTTGGAATGGAGTTTCCGCTGCGGTTAAGCCTTCAGCNGCACCATCCTGTAAGGAAGGATTTTTCATCGACATTTCAGCTTTGAACGTCCTGGAGGCGAACCCTCGGGTCGAGTATCGAATAGAGGACATCCACAACCAGATTGATGACGACAAACATCAAAACAATGATCATCAAATACGCCACCACCACGGGTCGGTCAAGGAGGTGGATCGAGTCGATGATGAGCTTGCCCATCCCGGGCCAGGCAAAGACGGTTTCGGTGACCACCGAGAAGGCGATCAACCCTCCCAGTTCCAACCCCAGGACCGTCACCACCGGGATCATGATGTTTTTCAGAAGATGGACCATGATCAGCCTGGATTCACTGAGTCCCTTGGCCCGTGCGAATTTCATGTAATCCTGGTGCACCACTTCACGGGTCCCCGCCCGCGCGAGCCGAATGACCAGTGACATTTTGAAAAGCGAGAGGTTGAGTGCAGGCATCAACAGATGGGAAAGTCCGTCCAGAGTCAAAAAACTGAGCTCCATTCCCCCCACCATCACTGTTTCTCCTCGTCCCGTCGAAGGCAACCATCCCAGCATCACGGCAAAGACCATGATCATCATCAGCCCCACCCAAAAGGTCGGGAGGCTGAAACCCAGGATGGAACTCGCCATGATGGTTCTGCTGACTTTGGCTTCAGGTTTCAACCCTGCGTAGACTCCGAGAGGAATCCCGATCACAATGGCCAGGATCAGGGCAGAGAAGGCCAGTTCGAGGGTCGCCGGCATGCGCATCAGGATCAGTTGCAGGGCCGGCATGCCAAAGATAAAGGACTTGCCAAGATCGCCTTGGAGGGCATTCGTAAGGAAATGCCAATACTGCATGTGGATCGGTTTATCGAGACCGAAATGACGAATCACACGATCAATCTCGGCTTGATCGGCTTCAGGATTGATCAGCATGTCCACCGGATCACCAACCACATTGACCCCGACAAAAACCAACAACGACATCAAAAAAACAACAACGATGCTTTGCAACAAACGGCGGATGATGAAAACCGTCACGTCAGGCGGGTATGACTCGGGTGGGAAAAATCAAGAAGGCGGNTTCNGGGAAGAACCCGCCTTGATCATCAGGTGCGGTTAATTGGTAAACACACCGGAATAAAGGGTGGTTTCATCCGTCCTGGCTTTGTAACGGATGCCTTTTTTCGCTGCCCAGGTATTGACCTGGTAATGCAGGGGAATGATGCCCAGATCATTAATCGCCAATTCGGTTGCTTTGGCCAACAAATTCTGGCGTTTGGTTTCATCAATCATTGCCAATGCTTCTTCCACCATTCGATCCACTTCCGGATTGGAATAGCGTCCCCGATTGGAAGCGCCGAATCCGCGGGATTTGTCATAGGTGTGGAGCAATGATTTCAAGGGAGAGGAAGCTTCTCCGGTACCTGCACCCCAGCCTACGAGGATGAAACTGAATTCCGGAGTCTTTCCCGGACCTCCCCGAGACGCACGGTTGAAATAAACACTCTTGGGCATGGTTTCCACGGAAGTCCGGATTCCCACCCGGGAAAGCATTTGTCCGATGGCTTCGCAGATCTTGGCGTCATTGATATAACGGTCATTCGGACCATGGATGGTCAACTCAAACCCGTTGGGAACGCCTGCTTCTGCCAGAAGCTTTTTGGCTCCTGCAGGATCATAGGGTTCGGGTTTCAGGTTAGGACTGACACCGAAAAAACCCTCGGGAAGCAGCTGGCCTGCCTTGATTGCGACGCCTTCCATCACACGATCCACAATGGCATCTCGATTGATGGCCTTGGAAATNGCTTTTCTAACCCGATGATCCTGGAGAGGATTCTTGATCGAACCCCCGCCATTGGCCTTGACGAAAGGAGAATCCTGACGTTTATGGTCCAGGTGGAGGTAGATGACGCGGTTTGAAATTCCCTGGCTCAGTTCAATCCCCTGTTCATTCTTGAGCCGCTCAATATCGGTGGTCGGAACATTGTCGATGAAGTCCACATCTCCTGCCAATAGGGCTGCCATGCGGGAAGGAGCTGATTTGATGGGCTTGATGATGACTTGTTTCCATTCGGGCTTTTTCCCCCAGTAGTTTTCATTACGCTCCAAGACCAGACGGTCCCCAGGGATCCACTCGACAAATTTAAACTGNCCGGTCCCGATGGCAGCTTTACCGTTGTTGTAATCTTCGGTGGTGGCACCCTGTCCATGTTTTTTGGAGATGATGCTGAAGGTCATCATGTCGTTGGGCATCAGCGGATAAGGACGTTCCGTTTTGATATGAACCGTGTGGTCATCAATTTTCGAAATCTTCTTACCCTTGAGATAGGTCATGAAACTTGAAGGAGAGTTGGGGACATTCGGGGCCCTCTCGAAAGTAAAAACCACATCATCAGCAGTAAAGGGACTGCCATCATGAAACTTCACACCTTTCCGTAACTTGAACTCCCAGGTCAGGTCATCAACTGCCTTCCATGAAACAGCCAAACCCGGTTGGAGTCTTTGCTTGTCATCAGGCATGATCAGCCGATCAAAGATTTCCCGCGCAAGCGCGTTGTTCGGTGTCAGATTATGGTAGTGGGGATCAATCGAGGAAGGCTCTCCCTTTATGCCCGCACGAAGTACTTGAGCTGAAACACCATTGGCCCAGACCAGGCACAACAGTGGAATGATTAGAGTNAGGATCTTTTTCATTGCTGGTCCTTAATTATGGATTCAATTGAGAAAAAAGGATGAACACCTCATCCAAACCAAAAGCAAACTAGATAAATAGGTTTTCAACGTAGAATGTTCAAGGAAATTCCATAATTCCAGATGAGTGAACTCAAAAAGTTGAAGACATGAAAAGATCTGCCTAGAATGCCATTGTTGACAACCTGAGAATTCGTGAGATTTTCATGACCAAGCCAGATGAAATTAGTTATCCCGTTTTAATTCAAGCCCCGGATATTTCTGCTTATCAAAAAGGGAATACAGGAATCGATTACATTCACCATTTTGACTCAGGAAACCCCGGGCCGCATGTGATGATCAGCGCTGTGGTCCATGGAAATGAACTTTGCGGCGCGATTGCCCTCGACCACCTCTTTAAAAATGAGGTGAGGCCATTAAGGGGTCAGTTGAGTCTGGCTTTCATGAACGTGGCGGCATTCCAGAGTTTTGATCCGGAACAACCAAAAGACTCACGGTTTGTAGATGAAGATTTCAACCGACTCTGGACCCGGGAGGTATTGGATGGACCAAGGAAAAGCCTCGAGTTGGAAAGGGCAAGGGAAGTTCATCCGTATCTGGAAACGGTGGACCTCCTCCTCGACATCCACTCGATGCAGACTGCAACGATTCCCCTGATGATGGCCGGACCTCTGGAAAAAGGGCGNTCCTTGGCGCATCAGGTTCAGATCCCGGAAATGGTTGTCACCGACTGGGGGCACAAAGCAGGTCGGAGGATGAGGGATTATGAGGGATTTTCCGACCCTCAAAGCAGCAGGAATGCCCTNCTCATCGAGTGCGGACAGCATTGGCAGCCTGACAGTGCAGAACTTGCTATTGCATCGGCATGGAGATTNCTNTGGAAAACNGGANTGATTTCCGAAGANCANGCGTCANCCTTTCAAACCGTCACCCTCCCCGAGAAACAACAATTTATCGAGGTTTCCGGACCCTACACCATCCAGACCGATTCATTCCGATTCACTGAAACATTTACCGGACTGGAAGTGATTGAAAAGGCGGGCACCGTGATCGGTTATGATGGTGAATCCGAAGTNACCACTCCATATGATTCCTGCGTTCTGATCATGCCCTCATTGAGACAAACCCCAGGGGCCTCTGCGGTNCGTTTNGGAAAGTTCATTGACGCCAAAGCTTAAACCCTTTTGGAGACTCAGCAAGGAATCCGTAACCTTGCCTTAAGAGAAAGCTCATTTTTTTTGAATGATGGTTTTCAACGAATCNGGATTTTTTTTAAAGACACCGTTTTCGACGATCCCGTCGTGGCATGAAAATCCCTTGAGTTCCAGGATTTCACAGTATTTGTCGATGATGCGGCCCTGCCAGGGTTTTCCGTTACGGAACTCTCCCTCGAAAGTCACCCCGTTTTTCCAGTAAAACCGTCCTTCTCCGGATTGACGTCCTTTCTCGAACTGGCCCACGTATTTTCTCCCATCGGCAAAAAGGTAGGTCCCCTGTCCGTGACGCCGTCCCTTGAAATAATCACCGATGTAACGGTCTCCCTTACTCGATCCGCTTCCGTAGGTAAAATCTCCAAGACCATGGCGGAGTCCCATCTCAAAGTCGCCGACATAAACATGTCCTTCGGGAAACACCTGTTTCCCCCTGCCGTGACGTTTCCCGTCCCGGAATTCTCCAGTGTACTTCGTTCCGTCAGGCCAGATGAGGATTCCCATTCCTTCCCGAATTCCTGCCTTCCAGATTCCTTCATAACTGAAACCGTCCGGGCTTTTGTAACTTCCCCGCCCNTCGGGTTTTCCATCCTTGATCTCTCCCTCGTANAGCCCGTCTTTCTCNGGGTTTCCTTCTTTGTTCCAACGNCTGGTTTTTAACTCGAGAAAAAGCCTTGGGTTACGGAACTCAAGTTCTTCCACCAGCCGTCCTTTTTCCCAAATCCCTTTGAGGCTCGATCCGTCAGGGAAAAACTGGATTCCCTGACCATGCCTGCGGTTGTTCTGAAAAATTCCTGAAAAGCGGTTGCCNGAAGGATCCTCGAANTCGATGTGACCGTGTTTTTTGCCCTCATGAAACTGTCCCTGGAAGGTGGCCTTGTTCAGGGATTTGAAGATCCCCTGCCCATGATAAAGGCCTTCTTTCCAGCCTCCGCTGTAGGTTGCTCCAAGAGGATGGGTTGCGATTCCCTGNCCATGAGGTANGCCGTTTTTCTGTTCTCCGCGATAGACCCAGTGGGTGTCATCCTCTCCCCGGTTTTCCCATTCNCTNGTTCCCGTTTCTTGGTAGAGAAGTTTCTGAAGGCTTTCACTCGAATATGCCTTTCCGGAAAAACAAAGAACTCCTCCTGCAAAGAGAACGAGCAGCAGGGAGAAACGAAAAAATAGAGGATGACAGCGAATATTTTTCGAAAAACCTAAAACCTGGAAAGAATTGATGCTGCCCTGAAACATGCCTCTGATCGATTCAGGAAAAAAGAGTTGTGATTCGGTTGATGAGGATGGAAACGATAATGTACTGAACCTTGNAAATTTATTCCACCCTGCTTTTGAAAAAAGATCCAAAACCGGTTTTTCAATACCGTTGAGAAACTTCACTCACCGATGATTTTGATCAATACCCGTTTACGCCGGTTCCCGTCGAATTCCCCGTAAAAGATCTGCTCCCACGTGCCGAAATGAAGCTTGCCTTCGGTGACGGCCACCACCACTTCCCGGCCCATCACCTGGCGCTTATGGTGGGCATCGCCGTTATCTTCTCCGGTCAGGTTATGGCGATAACGGCTGAGCGGTTCATGGGGTGCAAGTTCTTCAAGCCAGCGCTTGTAATCATGNTGCAGCCCTGGCTCGTCATCATTGATGAANACCGAGGCNGTGATATGCATCGCATTGACCAGGCACATCCCTTCTCGGATTCCGCTTTCCCTCAATGCTTCTTCCACATCCTGGGTGATGTTGACAAAATCCATACGCGCCGGGACATCCATCCAAAGTTCCTTGTGATACGATTTCATGCTCTTTCTGGGATAAGGAGTTAATACGGAAACAGTCTATCTTAGCGAAAATTCGACTCCTCTCACAGCCCTTTCAAAATCCGGAATGGATCATTAAAAAAATCCAACCTTTCCTATTGAACCGCCTTCAGAAATGAACCTCTTCGGAGGCTGGATTTCTGGTAATTTTACGAATGTTGTTCCCCGCTCCCGGGTGCTATTTTCAATGCATGGAGGCAACATGGGGTGCGCAACAGTTTTGCTCCTCCCTCGAGCGCACCCCGTCTTCAGTTGGATCTTCTGCGGACCACGGTGTTGAAACATTTCCAAAGCCTGATGAGTGAATCCCACGTCGACTCAACAGGGCTTGGAGGATCCTTTGCGGCACCTTTAANAATGTTTCNTCAGAGTCCTACGGTCTTTGTTTCTTCCTCCTTCAAACTTCACCCGGAAAAACATCATGAATGCGAAAGAAAAACACGTTTATCTGTTCAGTGAACTGGATCAGGCAGAAGCCTACGCCAAAGACGGCTGGGATTCGGTGCGCGGGNTGCTCGGCGGCAAAGGGGCCAACCTCGCCGACATGACCCGGCTTGGAGTGCCTGTTCCTCCGGGATTGACCGTCACTACCGAATCCTGCAACGCGTTTTTGGAAGCCGGTGAAGAGTTCCCGGAAGGAATGTGGGACCAGGTGTTGGAAGGACTGAAAGCGGTGGAAGCGCAGATGGGAAGGAAGTTCGGAGACTTCCAGGAGCCACTGCTGGTGTCCTGTCGTTCGGGTGCCAAATTCTCGATGCCGGGGATGATGGACACGGTGCTCAATATCGGACTCAACGACGCAGTGGCCGAGCAGATGATACTCCAGACCAGCGAGCGTTTCGTCTTTGATCTCTATCGGAGGCTGATTCAGATGTTCGGCAGTGTGGTGATGGATGTTCCAGACGAAGTCTTTGAAGCGGTCATCGAAGCCCAACGCAAAGTCGCCGGAGTCAAGACCGATGCGGAAATGAATGCCGAGGATTGGAAGGTGGTCACCAAGCAGTTCAAACAGATCTACAAAACCTACACCCATGAGGATTTTCCAGAAGACCCTTACCTGCAGCTTAAACTTGGGACCGAGGCGGTGTTTAAATCATGGAACAGTAAAAGGGCCCATGCCTATCGGGATGCTGCAGGCATTTCCCATGATCTGGGCACGGCAGTCAACATCCAGGCCATGGTCTACGGCAACATTTCGGAGGATTCAGGAACCGGAGTCGCCATGTCCCGCAATGCTTCCAACGGCAGGAACGAGCTCGAGGGCGATTTTCTGATGAATGCCCAGGGAGAAGATGTGGTGGCGGGAATCCGCATGACGGAACCGATCAGTGAGTTGAAAGCAAAACTCCCGGAAGTTTATGACCAGTTCCGTGAAATTGCACGCAAGCTGGAACAACATTACCGCAACATGCAGGACATGGAGTTCACCATCGAACGTGGAACCTTGTGGGTACTCCAGACCCGTGACGGGAAACGAACCGCCCAGGCGGAAGTCCGGATTGCAGTGGAGATGGTCGAGGAGGGATTGATTTCCCGCAAGGAAGCGGTTCACCGGGTTAAACCTGAACAGGTGGATTTTTTCCTCCACCCGCAGTTGGATTCAAGAGCAATCAAAGACGCAAAAAAAATCGCCTCCGGCCTGAATGTCTCACCCGGAGCGGCAGTGGGGATGGTTGCGTTCGATGCCGATACCGCAGAACGCTGGGCGAAGCAGGAAGAGAAGAAGGTGATCATGGTCCGTCCGGAAACCAAACCCGACGACGTGCACGGCATGCTTGCCGCAGAGGGGATCCTCACCAGCAAAGGAGGCCGCACCAGCCACGCAGCCCTGGTCGCACGCCAGTTCGGCAAGCCCGCGGTGGTCGGAGTCAGTGAACTNGAACTCGACCTNGTNGCAAGAAAAATGGAGGTCGGCGGCGACATCATCGAAGAAGGCGACTGGATCTCCCTCGATGGAACCCTGGGTGAAGTCTACCTGGGGCAGCTTCCGACGGTCGTCCCCGATATCAAAAACCCCGGGCTGATCAAACTGCTGAGCTGGGCGGATGAAATCCGCAAGCTCGGGGTTTGGGCCAATGCCGACTACCCCAGAGACGCACAACGGGCCCGGGAATACGGGGCGGAGGGAATCGGCCTCTGCCGCACCGAGCACATGTTTTTTGAAGCAGAACGGATGCCCATCGTCCAGGCCATGATCATGGCCAGGCATGTCCTGGAACGTAAGGAATCCCTGGATCAGCTTCTCCCCCTGCAGCGCGAAGATTTTGCAGGGCTTTTCCGGGCCATGGACGGCCATCCGGTGATCATCCGCCTGATCGATCCTCCGCTGCACGAATTCCTCCCCTCTTACGACGAACTGGTGCAGGGTTTGGCGGATCTCAAGGTCCGGACCCAGCATTTCCATACCCTCAGTGAAATCGACAGTGCTCTGGCCGAAATCCGGGTCAAACAGGATTACCTGGAACAGGTGGAAGCATTACGTGAACTGAATCCGATGCTTGGAACCCGAGGGGTAAGACTCGGGATCCTTATCCCGGAATTGACCCAGATGCAGGTCCGGGCGATCTTCGAAGCCGCCTGCATCTGCTCCAAAGACGGGGTCAACGTCCAGCCCGAAGTGATGATTCCCCTGACCTCTCATGTCAATGAACTCAAGATCCAGCAGTCGCAGCTTGAGGAAGTCGCCCGTGAGGTGATGAAGGAGCAGGATCTGGAAGTGAAATACAAATTCGGGACGATGATCGAACTTCCAAGGGCCGCATTGACAGCAGACGAAATCGCGGAAGTCGCACAGTTTTTTTCATTCGGCACCAACGACCTGACCCAGACCACATTCGGCATTTCCCGTGACGATGCCGAAGCGGGATTTTTGATGGAGTACATCCAGCGTGGAATCCTCAAGGAAAACCCCTTTGCGAGCATCGACCCGAACGGGGTNGGGAAACTGATCGACATCGGGGTCCAGGGAGGGCGGAAGACCCGGCCCGGTCTTGAGGTTGGCATCTGCGGAGAACACGGCGGGGATCCGAAAAGCATCGCCCTCTGCCATAAACTGGGATTGAACTACGTTTCCTGTTCACCCTTCCGTGTCCCCATCGCCCGGATGGCGGCGGCGCATGCGGTCCTAGCAGAGGATTCCTGAAAAGAGCCGGGAGGGCTTTCTGTTGATTTTCAGGGGGAATCCCCTTCGCGGTTAAGCTGTTCCAGCAATGGCTGATGGATCAGGCCGTTGCTGGCAACCACCTCGCGTTCCATCAGGTTGAAAGGATCGTTGTTCAGCTTGCTCACCTGCCCTCCGGCTTCTTCGACGATCAACACCCCGGCCGCCATGTCCCAGGCACCAAGTTCCAGTTCCCAGAATCCATCCAGCCATCCCCGGGCGACATGACAGAAATCCAATGCGGCCGCACCAGCCCTGCGCACTCCCTGGGTGCGGTCGGTGAGAAGCTTGAAATGTTCGATGTTACGGGACCAGAGTTCGTCGTGGGTATAGGGGAAACCGGTGGCCAACAGGGATTGTCCGAGATCCTTGGTTTTGGAAACCTTCAGGGCTTTCCCATTACAGAAAGCCCCGCCGCCTGAGGTGGCGGTGTATACCTCTTTGCTGGTGATGTGACTCACCACCCCGACCANCGGGAGATTTTCCCGATAGAGCGCAATCGAAACGGCATAAAACGGGTAACCATGGACAAAATTCGTGGTCCCGTCCAGGGGATCGATGACCCAGAGGNATTCTGATTTCCCCTGCTCCGCTCCGCCTTCTTCGGCAAGGATCTGGTGCTCCGGAAACTTTGATTTCAAAAGCTCTTTGATGATCTTTTCCGAACCCAGGTCCACATGGGTCACCAGATCGGTATCACCTTTATAACCCACTTCCAGAGTTTTCTCAGATTCCTGCCGAATGAATGCCGAGGCTTTTTCTGCAGCCTCCAGAGCCAGTTCAAGATACGGATTTAGATCGTCCATGATGTTTGTGGATGGAGTGAATGGTTTCCGGAACACACCGTTTGGATTCCGGTTTCAGAGTGCTTCTCCGGAAGGCTGCTTTTTATTGACCTTTGGAGGTTTGAAGGCTTCCTTACGGATCGAATACTTGGTCAGCAGTTTGTGTAACTGGCGGGTGGTGATCCCTGCGGTTTCTGCCGCACGATTGACCCGTCCCTGATGCATCATCAGCAATTCCTTGAGGTACTGGCGTTCCACCTGTTCGAGGCTTTGCCTGCGCACTTCTGCAAGAGGGAGTTTGGCATCGAGCAAAACCTCGGCGGTGTGTCCGTCCTGAGCCAGGATTTCCTGGGGAAAATTTTCCGCACTGAGAACCCTTGTTTGTTCCAGGATGTAGGCCCGTTCGATGATATTTTCCAGTTCACGCACATTACCGGGCCAATCGTATTGCTTGAGCGCCTTGATGACAAACGGGTCAATCCCCTGAATGTCCTTGAAATAATGCTGGTTGAACCATTCGATCAGGGAATCAATGATCTGCGGTATGTCTTCGGTCCGTTCCCGAAGCGAAGGCAATTGGATCGGAAAAACACTGAGACGGTAATAAAGGTCCCTGCGGAAACTTCCTTCCTCACAGAGAGCACTGAGGTCTGAGTTGGATGCAGTGATGATGCGGACATCTGCTTCAATCGGCTGTTCTCCTCCGACCCGTTGAAAAATACGCTCCTGCAAAACCTGGAGCAGTTTGATCTGGGTTGAAGGGGAAATGGTGTTGACTTCATCCAGAAAAAGCGTACCGCCCTGGGCTTTGTCAAAGCGCCCGAGTTTGCGTTTGTTCGCTCCGGTGAAAGCTCCTTTTTCGTATCCGAACAATTCGCTTTCCACCAGGGTTTCCGGAATCGCCCCGCAGTGAAGGTGGACAAAAGGCATGTCGCTGCGGCTGCTGTGCTGGTGAATCAGCTTGGCAATCATTCCTTTCCCGACCCCGGTGTCTCCCAATAGCAGCACCGTCGTCCGAGTTGGAGCCACCGACTTCAACTTCTCCAAAACCTGACGCATCCGTGGACTTTGGGTGCGGACTACCTTCAACGCTTCCGGACGCCAGAACAGATCCGATTCCAATTCGCTCATCACACTAAAGAACCAACTCCTTCAAAGGAATTTTCCTCATTCAAAAACAGGATAAAATTGAATTTCTAGATTTGGCAGAGGTTCTAAATCAAAGCAAGAAAAAAATGGACTACTCAAATGACTTGAACCGGATCCTCTTTTTGGAAGCTGAAATCATCCTCCTGAAAAACCTTCCCTTTGGATGACAAAGATATGACCTTTGAAAAAAGAATCTCTTACCAAAACCGAATGCTCTTGATTCTTCAATTCCCGAAAGGAACCCTTTGATAGATGTGTATTCCAGGATTTATCAGAAAATCCAATCCTCCTCCGCGCACCCGTAGCTCAGCTGGATAGAGCGACGGATTCCGGTTCCGTAGGTCGGGCGTTCGAATCGCTCCGGGTGCACCAGTATTTGCAATGGGTTACAAGCTTTTCTAGGTGTTCCATACAAGTTCTACATAGTTCTACATACACATTATCTGTGGTGTAAACCAAACCTCTAGTTCAACATTAGTTCTACAAAATAGCCCCCCCCCAACAAGATCCAGGGATTCATCAAAACGAATGAAACCAGGAGCCTCAGCTTCAGCAATTAGGAAATAAATCAAACCATAACATCACTTTAATTTAACTATCTATTATTTCTCCTCCAATGCTTG
>FUFK010040724.1_pt1 | contig 16823 bp, 16 predicted proteins | sample 1021851 | NCBI WGS metagenome assembly FUFK01 (sample SAMEA51879418, study PRJEB19060) | metagenome | reverse complement strand
GTTTAAGCGGTAATAAAATAACTAGAACTAATAAACTACTTACTTATACTGGNNCTATTACAAANGCTGGTGGTGGTAGTCTATTTACGTANGTTAANAAAGTACCAACAATAGCTGATTTTACTAATTTAGGTACNACTGTATCAGCTACAATACAGGCTGTAAATCAAGTAGATGACAGCGGTACACCTAGAACTCAATTATTTTTTGAACCACCAGATGATTTATCTAGTGTTACTACAGGTCAAACAATTGAGTTTGGCGAAACTATATCAGACGTTGCTATTACAGTTCAAGCTATAACGGTAAATAGCGATGATACGGCTGTTGTTACTACTTCAAATGAAGTTCCTGTTTCTGGTGGTACAGCTACGTTTACGTCATCTGGTTATGAGATTAGTACATTTGACGTTTCTGTAAGTGGTAGTGGTACAACATCTACAACACTAACTGTTAATGCTGAAGCATCTAAACTAGGTACTTCTGATGCTACTTCACAGTTAGATGTTGATGATTTTATGACAGACACGCCTAATGCGTTTCCAATAACATTAAACGTACCCGTTGGCACACCAACAGAAATTAACGTGCAAGAAATTTGCACTAATTTTTTAGGAACACTTGGTGATATTGATAGTAATGCTAGTACAAAAACTTACAAAGCACATTCGCTACCAGCACACACAACTTCTAGTATAGGAGTTAGTGGTGATGCCGTGACGTTTGGTACTATAACACAAGGTAATGGTGATGCTATAAGCGCTGGTAATACATTAACTAACGGAATAGTTGTATTCACACCAGCAGAATTAGCAGAACCAGGTGATACTGATAGTTTTGTTTACAAGTGTACAGACGCGCAGTCATCACCTAAAGATAGTTCAACAACACAAGGTTTAGTTTCAATAACAATAGTAGGATAATTATGTCATTATTAAAAATACAATTTGCAAATCCAATAAATGTTTCTGTTCAAGCGAATAAAAACGCAACAGCTACAGATCTTAAAGGAGCTGATATAGCTTACTTTACAAGCACAGCAGAGCTAGGTGGTTTTGATACTTCTAGCGGTTTAACAGAAATAGGTCCTGTAGTTTCTATAGATAGAAACAACAATAGTATAACGGTGTGGTACTCTTCATTAAATAGTATACCTAAACCTACTGATTTTATAATGTTTGCTAAAAACAGAATAGTAAATATGGGTAGCGTTTTAGGTTATTATGCTAGACTTAGAGTAAGAAATAACTCAACTGAAAGAGCAGAAATGTACAATTTGTCCGTGGACGTCACGGAGAGTAGTAAATAATTTACAAAAAGTGTAACTATATTTTTATAGTAAAGTAAAATTTAATGAAAAAAGATATAGTTGCTAGTAGAAGACAGCAAATACAAAGACTACAAGATCAGTTAGTTTTAAAAGCTGATGGTAAACATATAGTAGGAGACGGTAAAAGTATAACGCATACTAATATGTTTCCATTAAAACATAGTTTTGCAGACGGTGTTTATGTTAGAGAAATGAAGATGGAAAAAGGTTCTGCGGTAATTGGCGCTATACATAACCATTTGCATGTATGGTTTTTATTACAAGGTGAATTAATAGTAGCAACTGAAAATAGTACTGAAGAGTTTTTAGCTCCTTGTTACGTAATATCAAAGCCAGGTAGTAAAAGGGTTATATATGCAGTTGAAGACTCTGTCTTTGTAAACGTACATAAAAACTATAGTAATACAAAAAATATAAAAGAACTAGAAGCTGATATAGTTTCTAATACATTTGAAGAATATGAAAAATATATTAACAAAAAAAAATAAATTATGAGTTTTTTAGCAGTAGGTATAGGTGCTGGTGTAATGGCTATTGGTGGTATTGTAAAAACAAGTATTGGTGAAAGCAGAAGAAAAAAAGCTGTTGCAGAACAAAAGAAAGCTAAAGCGCAAATGAAAGCAGACATGGATGCTTATATGAACCGTGAAGTAAAAAATCCTTACGAAAACATGGAAAATACTATGGAAGACTTAACTGTTAATACTCAAGCTGCAGATTTTGCTGCGCAAAAATCTCAACAAGCTAGAGCTAATATTATGGAAAACATGTCTTCGGCTGCTGGTGCTAGTGGTATAGCTGCGTTAGCTCAAACTCTTGCTAATAGCGCTAGTCAAGAAGCTCAACAAGCTTCTGCTAGTATAGCTTCTCAAGAAGCAGCAAATCAAAAAGCTGAAAGAACAGCTGCAGCTGGTATACAAGATAAACAAATACAAGGAGAGATTATGGTGCAGAACGCTGAAGCAGATAAATTAGCTACTAAACTAGGTGTTAGTCAAGCTGATGTTGGTGCTGCTGCAGCTAAAGTTGGTGCGGCAGAAGAAGTTGTAACAAGTGGAATAAGTGACATAGCAGGCGCTGGTGGTCAGGTAGCTGGTGCTGGTGTAGCTAATATATAGGAAAATAAATTATGGCAAACGGAATATCATTAAGAGCTGGTCAAGCTGATCAAAATGTAGTTAAAGGNGCTCAACAAAAAGCGCTGCAAGAAGCTCAAGCTGCTAAAAGATCAGCTGAAAGATTATCAAAAACTACAGATGCATTTACTAAAAATTTTCAAGCAGGATTACAAGCTGGTATGCTAGCAAAAGCTGCTAAGAAAAAGGAAGAAGAAGGTTACGAAAATACTATAAAACAAAACTCTGACGCTCTTTTAAAAAACGGTTACTCTCTTGGAGAAGAGTATTATAATCAAGCTAAATCTCAAGTACAGGATATAAGAGCTAGATATACAGCTGCTAAAAAAGAAGGTAACGAAGATGAGGCTGATAAAATACTTTTAGAATTAAACTTGTTAAGTGATACTATTGCTAATCAAAAGTCTGGTATACAAACAAACACTGAAGTAATAAACGAGTATATTGAAGAAGGTAATCTTGAAACTAATTTTTCACCTAAACAAAAAGAAATAGTTAGCATGTTCACTGAAAGTAACGCAGTGCTTGATAAAGAAACAAATAGTTTTAAATATAAAAATACTAACTACGATCCTAATGATAAAAGCAAAGGCCCTGAATTTTACACGTTAGAAGACTTTGATAAAAATGTACCTATAACAGATAATGTTACTATAGAAAAATATATTAAAGATGAAGTTAGTCTTGTTGAAGAAGGTATGAAGTTTATGAGAGGTGAAGGTGATGGTTTTGATATGGATCTTAGAACTTATCAAAACGAAAAATTAATAAATGAAAATAATATACAAGGTTTAATGACTAATGAAGATATATTTCAAGGCGCTTCTTTTGTAGATTCTTTGTCTAATAATCCTGAAATACAACAACTACTTACCGGAAATTTTAAAGACAAAAATGATGATGGTAAAATTACATGGGAAGATTTTGCAGAAACAGAAGCAGAAGGTTTACAAAAAATAAAAGAAGCTATAGTATTTACTGATAATGAAAATTATAACTTTGATCTTAGTAAAAAACTATTAGCTAACTTCATGTCTTTAAGGCAGCAAAGTTTATTTAATAAAAAATTAAAAATAGATCCTGAAACAAACAAACCGTTATTACCTAACCCAGGTGAAAGAGAAGATGATTTTGTAAAAAGAGGTGGGAGTGTTGGTTATTTACTTTCGCTAGGCGCTGTAATTAAAGATGGTATAATAGTATATGATCCTAGCACAACTTTTAAAGCTATACCAGGAGCTAGCGCTAGCTCTCAAACAACTACTAAACCACCCGCAGATTCTAATATAGTATAAAATAATTTAATGAGTAACAAAGATCAATTAATTAGAGTTTTATACGAGAAGTATGTACCCGGTTTAAGTGAGCAAGAGCTTAATTATAAATTAGCTTATGCCAACTCGGTTGACACTACATCTTTTATAAACGTTTTTTACGAAAAATATACAGGTGCTCCTCCAACAGAAGAGCAAATGAATTATATTAATGATTATTTAGCAGAGCCTGTTAAAGGTACAGATGTTAAAGAATTACCAACTGAAGCTGAACAAGAAGTTAGAACTCAACAAGATTATATTGATAATGATTTTTGGAATAACTCTGGTGTGTCTAGAGATCAATATACTCAAGATGAGCAAGGTAATTGGTTGTTTGATAACAGACCTATAGACGAAAAAGANCCTAACGTACAGCAGATAATAAACGAAAACCAAGCNTTTGATAATTATCTAGCTATTAAAAACAGAAACTTAAACGTATCTGATATTCAAGATAAGATAAATCAATTAGAACTTAATAAAACAAATTTAGAAAAAGAGCCAGGTAATGAGCAAAAGATAATAGCTATAAATAATGAAATAAAAAGTTTAGAGCAACAGCAACAAAAAGAAAATATAGCTAAACAAGATGAGTTAGATAAAAAAGCAAAAGAACAAATATTAAAAGAAACAGGTGATGAAGATTTATTAAGTAGTGACGATGAAGATGTAGCTAATAAATTAGCTATAAAATACACTAAATACGGTTTTACTTTTTCAGCACCTAGAGACGGTCGAGATGTTGTTATTGTAAGTCACCCTAATGCTGATGAGCCAATAGAAGTAAGAACATCATCTACTAGATTTGAAACAAACAGTCTAGAAAATGATAAATTAAAAAAATATTTAAATAAACACGCTACACATAGCGACTCTACTAGCGAAGCTCTTGAAAAAAAATTAATACTAAGCGATAAAGAACTTGAACAAAAAAGAATAGAAGGAGAAAAAAGTATAATTAAAAACATTAACGAAAAAAAGTTTGAAGAGTGGTTTAAAGAAAATAGAGACAGATTAAACTTTCCTACTAAACGACAAGATCTTCCACAACCTCCACCACAAGAATATATAGATATTGCAAATGAATACTTTGGTGGTGATATAGAATACATGTATGATTTTTTATACTCAGGCTCTAGAGAAACAGGTGTTGGTGGTGGATTTGTACCTAAACAAAGAGAAGAAGATTTGTTAAGAGGCTCAGAAAATGTATTTGACGCTGATAAAGCTGATACATCTAGAAGACAAGATATAGAAAGTGCTATATACGAGGTTGCAGCTGGAAGATTAAATGCTAAGAAAAATACAAATTTTAGCCCTCAAGATTTATCTACAAAATATACTGACGAGTTTAAAGAAATTGTTGACATTGTAAGAGATGAGTGGGAGAACTTAACAAGCACTGGTACTGAAGAAGAGATAAAACAGTCTGACGTTTATAAATCAGCTTCTAATTTTACTAGAGATACTTTATCTGCAGAGCAAGTTAAAAAGAACGTTAAAGACTTTGTAGAAGCTTTTAGTGAAGACATAGGTAAAGGTGAAGCTCAAGAGTTTTTTGCAAAAGAGTTACAAGAAAAAAGTAAAGAACTAAGTAAAAAAGCAAAACAAATAGAACTTGAAAATAAGGTAATAAGCGAACAGTCAGAATATTTACAAAATAAAATAGAAGTTGAATCAAAGTGGTTAAAAGAAAACGAGAAAAAGCTAGTTGATGAATTAAAAAGTATAACTAGTAAAAAATATAATACAGATGAAGCTAGAAACAAAGCTGAAGTAAGGGTTAATGAAATAAAATCTGAATTACGTACACGTTATGAAGCTTTTAATAGACACGCTCAAGATTTAAACTCTTTAGCTAAAGCCGCTATATCACTTCAAAAAGACGCAAGAACAACTTTAAAAAGCGATAGTGATGTTAGGACATTAGGTAATTTAATGAGTAAAAAATACGGTTGGGTTGATCAAACTGTTTACAGCTTAACAAACGCTACAATCGACTTATTACAAGGTATAGCTACAGCTGTTGAAGCTACAGCATATTTTGTTTTACCTACAGGTTTTTTAGCTGATTACTTAGTAGAAAAAACAACACATCCTACTGTAAAAGCTTTTGCTAACGTTGCTAAATCAGCTGGTGTTATTGGTAGCGGTAGATTTGACAATGATGCAGATACAACTAATATAACTCAACACTTACATCAGTCTCTTGACGCTTGGCAAAAAAAATGGGGCGATACAATAGAAGAACCACCTAAGTATGATGATATAGATTCTTTATCTGATTTTGGTGAATGGTTTGGTGTTATGTTAGCAGGGCAAATACCGCAGCTAGCTTTAATGGTTGCAACCGGTGGACAATCAGCTTGGTTACAAACAGCTATATTAGCAGGAAGTGCAGGTGGACAGAAGTTCATGGGCATGGAAGAAGACAAGGAGTTGTTTCTAAAAACTGGTGGTTTATATGGTCAAGACTATGACTTTTTACAAATGTACTTAAGTAGTAGCGCTGTAGGTATCGCTGAAGGTTTATCTGAAAGAATTACATTTGGTCAATTAAAAGGCGTTGCTAAAGCTTTAAAAGGTAATAAAGCTGCAAGCGCTGGTTTTGCACACCATTTATATAATGTAGCTATAAAACAAGGTGGTTTAAGAAGAGGTGGTGTTGATTTACTTGAAGAAGGTACTTCAGAAGCTATGGCTACTATTAGTGAAAACTTTATAGATTATTTAAATCAAGGTGAAGCAGGTATATTTGATAATGTAGAAGAGTCTTTTGTAAGTGGTTTGTTAATATCTTCTGTAATAAAAACTCCTTTAGTTTTTAACGAAATGTATAAACCGTTTCAAAGCCCAAACACTAAGGCTCAAATAGATGCTAAACAAGATAGAATAGATAGCTTATTAAACAATATAATATCTTTAGGTAGACCTGGTAGAGAAAAAGAGTTTGATGCTGCTAAAGCAGAGATGGAAAAACTAGTAGTAGAGCAAAAAGCTTTATTAGAACAAGATATTAGAAGAGTTGACGTGTTAACAAACTCTGAAAAGACAGAGCTTTTAGATATACGTAAAAGACAAAGACAGGTTGAACTTGAAATTAAAGAAACACTACAAAGAGAAGATTTAGATATAGTTGAAAAAGATGCTCTTGTAAGAGAGCTAAACAATGAAATTATTCAAACGAATAAGACTAAGCAAGATATATTAGGTAGACATGATATTACAGAAGTTGATAATAGATATAGAAGAGCTATGCGTAGCGTTAGAGCTAGAGCTAAAGAGTTTGAGCTTGAATCTGGCTTACAAGTTAACATAACAGAAGGTAATAGTGAGAAAATGTTTGATTTTTTAGCTAACTCTGAGGGTTACGTTGTTAATAGAAACGAAAATGGTGATGTTGAAAGCGTAACGATATCTAAAGAAGTAAAACAGCGTTTGATAGATGATAAAGAAAGTATACTAGCAGATCCTAACGCTTCAAAAGAATTAAAAAAAGATGCAAGACGGGATTTAAAAATATTAAAATCTGGTGTACAAGCACAATTAGATTTAAAAGGCCCTGATATTACGAATCTTTTAGCTGGTAAAAATAACTTTGGAGTACATATACCTAAGTATGTAAACGGTAAGTTTGTTGGACATGATATATTTATAAATAAAGGCACGGTTCATGATAAAGGTAAGTTTAGTACTGGTGCTCACGAGTTATTACANGGTATANTATNTGAAACANTACAAAGAGATNTAGACGTATCAAGANGCTTTAACAANNACTTTTATATCAACTTTAAAAAGNAAAGGAGTTAAAGTNCCACNAGCTTTAATGNANACTATAGAANCATATNCTANANAANAAGGTAGAGCTGAAGAAATAATGACNTTAGTATCAGAAGCNNTTNTAGATGGTGANATTAAATTACCTAAAACAGCNTTAGGTGGTGTTAAAAACTTTTTTAGAAGATGGTCAATGAATAAAGTTGACGGTAGAGATATAAGTTTTGACACTGATCAAGACNTTATTAACTTTATAAAAGANTATNCTTANAGNATAAAAAANAATAGACAAAACAGAGCTATTACACGTATGTTTANTAAGGGAGTAAAAGGTGATTTAATTAAAAAACAACAAGAGCTTCGTGATGAAAGAAATAAAAACAAAGAAAAACCTGCTGAAGCTGCTTTCTCTAAAAACGTTGATGAGTTATTAAGCGATAATCCAGACTTGTTGACTGAGATAGACAGCTTTGTAAAAAACTCTGATGGAACACAAAGATATAAAACTAAAAAAGAGTTTCAAGACTCTAGTAACTTTGTTGACGCTTGGAACTTAATAACAAATAGTAACAAGTTAGACGGTTTAATAAAAGCTGGTATTATAGCAGAAGGTATTAACACACCTCAAGCTATAGGTGAGTTTACTAGAAAAGTAAAAGATAAACTAGGCGAAAGACTTTTAGCTAATTTTGATCCTGCTAAAAATAATAGTTTGTTTGGTTGGTTAACAGGTGTATCTGGTGGTGCTGGTAAATCTATTATATACAGAGCAAAAGGTGATGTAATGGTAGAATACAAAAGAGAAGTGCAAACAACGTCTGCAGACGCAGGTGTTACCGCAGAGGTTGGTGCTGTAGATCCTCAGTTAGAAGCTTTAGAAAACGAAGTTATAATAGCTGGTACAAATATAAGTGTTAATAAAAATCAAACAGATATTATATTTTTAGAAAGTGTAAACGCTGCTAAGACTAAAAAAGCTGTTGATAATATTATAGAAAAAGCTGGTGTTAATTTAGAAAAATTAACTTATAGTGGTACGAAAAAACTATTAGTACAACATGATGGTGGCAAACCTAAATCAAAACGTAAACCAACAGGACCTTTATATTCAGCTTTACAAAGCGTATCAAATTTATTTGGCGTTGATGCATCTCGTATAGTTAAAGAACAAGATTTAACTGGTTCACAAAGAACTATGGCTCGTGAGTTTATTAAAAACAATGCTAGACAATTAATTGACATGTTACCTGAAGGTGAAAACAGAAGTGGTGATGCTACGGGTGTTGCTAATACTGTTCTTGGTAATTTTTATATTAAAGGTGAAAGAATAACTATGCGTGAGAGTGGTACTGGTAAAGGTAAACCTTCTCAAACAAAAAGAGATAATATTACAACTAAAGAGTTTATAGACTTCTTTAATAAACAAGGTACTAAATCAGATGGTGCTATAAGAGCTTTAATAGTTCAAGCCGCTACTATATCAGCTAATCAGTCTATAAGACAAACAGCTATACAAAACGAAACAGATCCTATAAATAAAATAGCTTTAGTAGGTGATGGTAAATCACTAGCTATGTTTAGTAAAAACGTACCTTCATTACAAGCAGAAAACTTACAGGTAATAGGTGGTATAACAAGAACATTAAGTCCAAATGCTTCTATTAAATTTTGGGATCAAATATATAATTTTGCAACACAAAATATATTACCTACAGATTTAGATAGCATTAAAATAGCTTTACAAAATACTTATACAGATCCTGAAATATTATCTAACGTAACACCTATTGCTAAGACAATACAAAGCTTTGTTAAAACTTATAAGCCAGACGTTGTAAATGATCCTGTTAAGTTAAGCGCTAAATTAGTTAGTAGCAACTTAGCGGCTGAAGTACAAGTTAAAGAGTTTTCTAATAGTACTATGGATAACGCGGAAGCGTTTAGAATTGAAAAAAGAAGAAACAAACTTAAAGCTGTTAACATAGGTTTTGCTAATAGTATATATGATCCTAATAATCCAGAAGAATCTATAGCTAAAATATTAATGTTAAAAGATCATTTAGGTAATGCTTCTAGTAATATTAATTCTAGCAAAGCTTGGTTTAAAGTAAGCCAAATATTTAGAGGTAATGTAGATTTTATACCTGAGTTAATAGAAAAAATACCTGATGTTGAAAAAGTAAACACAACAACTGATACTAAAGGAGGTATAAGAATTAATTCTATAACTCTTAAAAACGGTAAAGTAATTAAACCTAGTAAAATAAAATCTGCTCAAACTTCTATAAACGCATATCAAGATATACAGAATAATAATCTTGACACAAGAGATGCAAATGAAAATTTAGCTCAAGACTTATTAAACGATTACGTAGCCTATACTTCTAAACTATTTAAAGAAGGTAAAATAGATAACATACATTTAGGTATGATTATGTCAGGTTTATTATCTGGTATGAACACTATGTTAGCTAGAGCTGGTAAATTGCAATATATGTCTGATAACGCTAAAGCTGAAATAGAAAGAGCGTTAAAAGCTAAAAAATTATCTAAAATAGATTTAAAAGCAATAGAAGATGGTGAGTATGATAACGAATTATCATCTGAAGCAAGAGATGCTCTTATAAAACAAATAAAAAGCAAGTTAGAAGCTAAAGTTAGATATGAGCATATGCCATCAAGAGTTTTAATTATAAAAGCTATGTACGATGCGCATATTAACGGCAACGGTATAAGTAACGTAAGAGATTATTTAAAAGAATATAAAGTACAAGTTATAACTCAAAAGTTTGATAAAGTTCTTGGCGATGTGAAACTTGGTAATGCTTTACTAGAAGGTACTGACATAAATACTGAAGATGTTGGTATAATGAGAAACTACAATGATAGAACTATAGATGATCCTAGAGTTGAGTCTATAAGAGATATTAGAACTAATGAAGTTGTTATACCGTCAGAAGCTCATGTAAAAACAAATCAAATGCTAGATAAAACTCGTAAGCAACAAGCTTATATGAGTAAGGCTGTTGATAACTCTAGAGCTATAGATGAAAATACAGTTTCAAGAGGTATGAGTACTTTTGATTTTGATGAAACATTAATTATTGAAGGAGAAAACTTTGTTACAGCAACAAGTCCCGATGGTGATGTTGTTCAAGTTAGTAGTGGTAAATGGCCTGTTCAAGGACCTAAACTTACAGAGCAAGGTTATAAATTTAATTTTGATGATTTTGTTAAAGTAAGAGGTGGTAAAGAAGGTCCTTTATTACAAAAAATGAAAAATCAAATTAAAAAGTTTGGTGTTGAAAATGTTTTTGTATTAACAGCTAGACCACAGGCTTCAGATACAGCTATACAAGGTTGGTTGAAATCAAAAGGTATTAACTTGCCTTTAAAAAATATAACTGGTTTAGCAAATAGTACAGGTGAAGCAAAAGCTCTTTGGATGCTTGAAAAGTTTTCTGAAGGTTATAATGATATGTATTTTGTTGATGANGCTTTNTCAAATGTTGATGCTGTTAAAAANGTGTTAGAACAATTAGATATTAAATCAAAAGTTGTACAAGCAAGAATACAGTTTAGTAAAAACATACAACCTACATTTACTAGCATACTAGATTCAAACGTTGATGGCGAGCTAGATATTAATAGAATAATAGAACAAAGTACAGGTGTTAAAGCAGAGGCACAGTTTTCTGATGCACAAGCTAAAATACGTGGTAGTAAAAAAGGTAAGTTTAGTTTCTTTGTACCGCCGTCAGCTGAAGATTTTAAAGGTTTAATATATAGATTTTTAAGTAAAGGTAGAGACGGTGAAAGACAGTTAGCGTTTTTCAAAAAGGCTTTATTTGATCCTTTTAATAGAGCTTATCAACGTATGAACGCTACTAGACAGCAACTAGAAAACGGTTATAGAGCTTTACTTAAACAATTTTCTAATGTTAAGAAAAACTTAAATAATGATATAGGTAACGGTTTTACTTTAGATCAAGCTATTAGAGCTTATTTATTTGATAAAGCTGGTTTTAATGTACCTGGTGTATCAAAAAGAGATTTAAACTTTATAAAGAAACACGTTGAGGGTGATTCTGATATTTTAGCTTTTGCTAATTCTTTTTCTGCTTTAGTAAATCAACCCGATGGTTATTTAGAACCAACTGAGTTTTGGTTAGCAGAAACAACAGCTAGTGATATAAATAAAATTAATGTTGAAATAAGTAGAGACGAAGCTTTACAAGAGTTTAAACAAAACAGGGCTAAAATGTTTGGTGAGTGGCAAGGTAATAGATTAGTTGGTCCTGTTATGAATAAAATAGAAGCTATATACGGTACTAGGTTTAGAGAAGCTTTAGAAGATATTTTGTATCGTATGGAGTATGGTAAAAGAAGAGAGTCTGGTAGTAATCGTCTTGTTAACGCGTTTAACAATTGGGCTAATCAGTCTGTTGGTGCTATCATGTTCTTTAACATGAGATCTGCTTTATTACAAACAATATCCGCTGTAAACTATTTAAACTGGTCTGATAACAACCCGTTAAAAGCTGGAGCTGCTTTAGCTAATTTTCCACAGTTTATAAAAGACTTTACAATGATATTTAANTCTGANATGTTAAAGCAAAGAAGAGGCGGTCAACAACGTGGTATTAATGAAGCTGAACTAGCAGAAACTTTATCTGGCTCTAAAAACAGAGTAAAACAAATGCTTCATTACTTGTTAACAAAAGGTTTTTTACCTACNCAAATAGCTGATAGNTTTGCNATAGCNTCTGGTGGAGCTTTAATGTACAGAAANAGAGTTAANAGNTATTTAAAACAAGGNTTAACTCAAAGCCAAGCTGANCAACGTGCTTTTCAAGANTTTCAAGANATAACAGAAGAAGGNCAGCAGTCTGCAAGACCTGATATGATTAGTCAACANCAAGCNTCACCNCTTGGTAGATATATATTAGCTTTTAAAAATACACCTATGCAGTATGCTAGNTTAATGAAAAAAGCTATATTAGATTTAGGTGCAGGTAGAGGTGATTTTAAAACTAACGTTAGTAAAATAATATATTACGGTGGTATACAAAACTTAATATTTAACGGATTACAAGCAGCTCTTGGCTCGTTAGTAGGTGATGATGANGATGAAGAAGATAAAACAAGAAAAAAAGAAAGAGTTGTAAACGGTATGATAGACTCAGTTCTTGGTGGTTTAGGTTTCGCTGGCAATGTAACTGTTACAGTTAAAAACTCTTTAATGGAGTATTTAAGACAAAGAGAAAGAGGTTGGAACGCTGATCACACGTATACTATGCTACAAATAGCTAGTTTGTCTCCTACAATAGGTAGTAAGTTAAGAAGAATTTATACTGGTATACAAACAGAAAAATTTAATAGAGATGTTATAAAAGAAATGGGTGTNTTTAATATTGATAACCCNGCTTATGGAGCTATAGCAAATGTAATATCTGGTNTTACAAACTTACCTGTTGATAGGTTNATTAAAAAAGTAGATAATATAGANGCTGCTTTAACAGAAAATATTACTCCTTTAGAAAAACTAGCGTTNATTATGGGTTGGAATACTTGGGATTTAGGNATAGAAGATCAAGANATAATAGCTGTTGAAAACGAAATAAAAGAAAAGAAAGACGCTGAAAGAAAAGAAAAACAAAAACAAAAAAGAGAAGAGCAAAAAATAAAGAAACAAGAAGAAAATTTAAAATTAGAAGAAGAAAATAGAAAAAAAGAAGACGATAGATGTATTGCTATAAATAGAGAAGGTAATAGATGTAANAATAAAGCTGTGGCTAATGGTTATTGTACAATACATGCTAAAGTAGAACAAGGTGATAAAGAAGTTAGATGNAAAAAAATAAAATCTGATGGTAAAAGATGTAAGATGATGACNAAAGCTAAAAGCGGTTTGTGCTATTACCACGATTAAAAAAAGTTAAAAACAAGTGATACTATAAATAATACAAGTAAGTAAAATGCAAGAAATAAAAGACACNCTACAAGTAGGTGTAGCAAACATNAGCGCCATAGGATTAAGCATGGCACANGTAAATGAAATATTAACTTTCGTGTCTCTTGTGTTAGCNATACTTTTTACTATATATAAGTTTGCAAAGTTNGATAAATAAAGTANTTATGAAAAAGATATTANTACTAATACTATTATTTCTATAATGGCTTACGTACAAAAAAATAATCCTTTTCCTGTTACTAGTTGTGGAAGAAGAAGAACTTTTATGACTACTGGTAATCCTATAAAAATATTTTCACCTATGAAAAAGGCTGATCCGCCTAGAACTATAGGTAANGGNAANAACTTTAANCCTGTTAGAAAAGGNGGTGGTGAAGGTGGCGCNGCTGGTGGTGGTATGACTGAAAAAGGTGTTANAGCTTATAGAAGAAATAATCCTGGTAGTAAANTACAAACAGCTGTTACGGAAAAAAATCCTTCAAAGAAAAACGCTGCNAGACGTAAATCNTTTTGTGCTAGATCAANAANCTGGAAAAGNGAAAGAGGTTTAGCAGCAAGAAGAAGATGGAGATGTTAGGTATGAAAGACATGACAATAAGTATAGGAAATATAATTTGGATAATGGGTATTATCTTTAGTATGGGTATGGCATATAGTCAAATAGCACANNTAGGNGAAGATATAAAGATATTAGANAANAGNCTTGAAAAGAAAATAAAAATTATTAANGAAAACGAAGACCGTATAGTAGANCTTGAAAAAGACTTAGCTAAACTAGANGGTTGTAAAAAATAAAGCTAATGGAAGATATTTTAAAATTAGTAGAAAATTATGGTTTATCTTTAGTNTTATTACTAGGANCTNTATATGCTTTATATAGNTTTTTCTTTTTTAGTATACATGAAGTTAAAAATACTTTTTCTAAACATCATGAAAAAAATGCNTCTAATATGGAAGAAATAAAAAAGAAGATAGATATAATTTTAGAGTATATAAGAAAAAAATAATGGCTAAGTTTTTAGACAAAGATTTTNATATACAAAAGTATTTAGATAAAAAGCCACCTAGTGATAATTCAAATACTACTAAAAACGAAATAATAGAACTAACAAAAATACCTGTTAGAGAAAAGTTTATAAAAGAAAAAGATAATATTAAAACAGCTTTTGGTAAAATTGTTAATGAAGATAAACTAGTACAACAACTAATTAACGAGTCAGCGCCTATTATTATGAAAATAAAAAAACATCATAATAGACCAAGACCAAAAGTGTTAGCTAAAAAAATGGGTATAAAAATGAAAGACATTGAGATGGACTCAATGAAAACACCTGCTTACCCGTCAGGTCACTCTGTTCAGGGTTTTTTAGTTGCAATGGTATTAGGTGATAAATATCCTAATAAAAAAGATCAACTTAAAAAACTAGGTAGAGATATATCTTACAGTAGNAGAGCTGCAAGAGCACATTATAAATCTGACTCTTTGTTTGGAGAAAAGATAGGTAAAGATATGTATAACTATATAAAAAANAAATCATGAGAAANGCNCCGTTAAGGGCTTTTGTATCACCTAATAAATTAGATACAGATAAATCNCCTGCTAAATTAAAGCTTACACCAAGTTGTAAAGCTGCAGCAAAAAGAAAATTTGATGTGTATCCTAGTGCTTATGCTAACGCTTGGGCTTCAAGAACACAGAAAGCTGGTAAGTGCTAATGCCTTTCAAGCAATTAAATAATCCGTTTAAAAAAGGCACTAAAGGTGGCGGTACTAGAAAAGTATGTTTACCTAAAGCTAAAATAGCTAGCATGAGTANNGCNGAAAGACAAAAAGTTATTAANGCTAAAAGAGCTGCAGCGGCACAAGGTAAATATAAAAGATCTAGTAAAAGTAACGTTACCGGTACTAGTAGTGGTGGTAATTTAAAAACTTGGTTCAAGCAAGACTGGAGACAGGTTGCTAATCCAAGTAAAAAATGTGGAGAAAAATAATATGGCATTTAAACTAAAAAACGAACAACTAAAACAAATAGTAAAGCAATTAAAAAAAGCTAGTAACTCTCATGCCGCGCAAGCTAAGAAAATTGATAGCATGCTAAAAGACTCACCGTTAGATAAACGTATGGGTAAGTTTCAAGAGTCTGATGCTCCGGATGCTAAAGGTAAGTTTAGAGATTTAGCTGCTCCCGCTTTAGCTAGTTGGATGATTAAGTCTCGTAAAGGTAATTTATCTAAAATAATAAGTAGTTTAAACCAGCAAGTTGTATTTAGAAGAAACAAAGATCCTAAGTACGCTGCTAAAATGAAAAGAACTATGGATATAGTTAGAAAAAGATTAGGCAAAGATGAAAAAAATAAGTGATCATATAAGCTATAAAGAAGCTACACATAGTAGAACAGCTTTACGTCTTGACATTAAAAATAAACCAAACAAACAACAATTAAATAATATGGTAAAATTAGCAGAAGAAGTGTTTGAACCACTTCGTATATATGCTAATGGTCCTATAAAAATTAATAGTTTTTTCAGATCACCTAAGTTAAACGAAGCTATTGGTGGTAGTATTAAATCACAGCATTGTCATGGGCAAGCTGTAGACATTGATGACACATACGGTTATTTAACTAATGCTGAAATGTTTAATCATATAAAAGAATATTTAGATTTTGATCAAATGATATGGGAGTTTGGTGATGATGATAACCCTGACTGGGTTCATGTTAGTTATGTTTCACCTAGTAAAAATAGAAATAGATGTTTAAAAGCCTACAAAGAATATGGAAAAACAAAATACGCTGTTATATAAAAATAAAAGACAAAGAGCTAGCGCGTATAATTTAGATCTTAGTCCGTTAGTATATGTACTAATAATGACTACTATATATTTAATAGCTATATAATGTGCCCTTGTCCTATATGTATAATCATTGGCACTTTAGCTGCTATAGGTATAATAAAAAATAAAAGCTAACCATTGCTTATAAACAAAATGGTAAACAAAGTAAATAATTAATTAATTAAAAATATAGAAAATGGCAACAACGACAGCAACGATAACGTTGACAAGCACTGATTTGCTGACAGATTCATTATCACTGTCGGCGACTGCTACACTACACAAAGCTGGTACAACAACAGGTTTGGATAGTATTCAATATGAAAGATTAGAAGTACCAACTGGTGATGTTTATGATATAATAGACGCTACATCAGGAGGTGCTAATAAAGCAAATAAAATTTATATTTCAAACAAAGCGACTGATAATACTCTTTATGTAGATGTTTACATA
>FUFK010749207.1_pt1 | contig 16828 bp, 25 predicted proteins | sample 1021851 | NCBI WGS metagenome assembly FUFK01 (sample SAMEA51879418, study PRJEB19060) | metagenome | reverse complement strand
GCGCTACTTTAGTTAACGCGGTAACCGCCGTGGCGCATACCGCCGACGCGGATAGCGTAGACGATTGGTATTCCAACGGGCGCGCCGTGCTAGATCTGCCGCGCAATCAATGGGAAACTATCGCACGCGCTGCCTGATCATTACCGGCAATTAACCAAACAAGCCCGCCATCGTGCGGGCTTTTTTTATGTCTGCGATAAGTTATATACTCCACGCACGCCCCAAATTGAGGGCGCAACATAGGAGTAACGAAAATGGAAAAAGTGGTTAACATACGCCCCGCCAAGCTTTTGTTAAGCTGGCAACACGACCCACAAAAACAATATGGTCCCGTCGAAAAGTTCAGGCTAGAGGAAGCTTGCGGGTTGATTCCCGACTTTTTTGAGCGCGCGTTGTCCCTTAGCGAATCCGGCAACCTTGAAACGATCGCGGACGGCATGGACGAACTATACCAGTGCGGCGGGTTCGGCCAGTACCCGCTAGACGGGGAGTTGAAAGCAAACGGCACCTATGTGAGCAGCTTTGCCGACGATGAAGATTTGCACCCGTATTTAGCACTTGCAAGCCTAGACCCGTCCCGATGTGACGTCGAATGCTTCGTTTATCCCTACGGCATCGTGGGGCTTCGCGATAGCGCCGGACAATGCAAGATAGCGAGGTTCGATTAATGATCACCGACATTGTCGAAAAGCTTGGCCAGTTTACCGACGAACAACAGGCCGCACTCCAACGCGTTTTTGAACGCCACATAGTAGACAGTGATCACCCCGAGTTTAGGAATCGGGGCTTTCGCGACTGGATACTTGGAGACGTGCACAAAGCGATTGCTGACGATTGCGTAATGGCCAAAATTCCGGATATGTGGCTTGGGATCGAACCCGACGGGTATACCCATAGTTGAACGGCCTACCCGCCCGAATAAGCCCGCCAATGTGCGGGCTTTTTTGTGTTTTTAAAAAAGTTAAATAAGCCGCGCCTCGCCTTCCGCCCGCCGTTCAAAACGTACCGCTCCCCGATCCCCGATCCGTTGCCAGTGATCCGGTATTGATCGGGACCGATCCGCGCTCCCCGATCCCCGATCCGCGCTCCCCGATCCGCGCTCCCCGATCCGCGAACCGCTCAAACAATCCGCCGTTTTGGCTCCGCGTGGAAGTTTCCGCCCGCCGTTTTGGAAGTTTCTTTTTAACTTCCACCCGCCGCCGGTCCCCGATCCGCGCTCCGCGTTCCCATGCCCGCGCTCCGCGCCCGCCCGCCGCCGGTCCCCGTTAGTCCTGGCATGCGTGATATCGCATACCGCCCGCGCCCCATGCGCTAGGGTCCCCCCAACAATAAAGGTTAACCGCGCACCGCCGACCGCCGCCCTCGCGCCCCTCAACGCAGCCGTTAGGCAAAAAAAACAAAGCACGTACTTGTGCATATTTCACGCAAACAATACGGTTCTGAAACAAATGGCTTTAACTGAATAAAAAAAGTGGTATATTTCGCGAAAATAAGCGGTCTTTATGGGATTTGACGCATGGCCGAGGTGCAGAAAAAAGTCGAAACGAGAGGCAGGCCCCGCCTATCTGAAGATACGAGGTTGACGGGTAAGCAACTCAAGTTTGTCGAACTGGTCGCCACACGTGAGGGACAGGACACGTTACGAAATTTGGCCGTCGAAGCCGGGTTTAGTGTTAGTGGGGCGCATACACGTGCCTACGAGATGCTGAACCCTAGAAAATCACCACACATCGTAAAAGCACTTAAAGAACGACGGGCCGAGCTTGCCGAAAAGTATGAAGTGAGCTATGCCCGACACATACGCGACTTGCAGCATATCCGTGATCAAGCAATCGCGGCTGGCGCATATTCCGCTGCAGTGCAGGCAGAAAAAGCGCGCGGCTTGGCCCAAGGCGATATCTACGTCAACAAGTCTGAGATCCGCCACGGATCGATAGATCAGATGAGNAAGGCGGAGGTNAAGAAAGCTTTGGACGAACTGAAACGCCAGCTTGGCGAGAAGGTGATCGATGTCGAACCAGACAGAGTCGAGCTTTTGGAAGCAGATCAAGACGGGGCTATCCAGCACTGATGCGATATGCACGCGCATAGAGAACAGCAGCACGCAGGGCATTCCTGATCTGTTGTTGCTGGACCGTGCCAAAGACTTTCATCTTATTGAACTCAAAGTCGTGAAAGGCAACAAAGTTCTGCTNAGTCCGCATCAGGTATCTTTNGCNACNCGGCACGCGGGCGCTCGCTCGTGGATCGTGGCCAAAAAAGATGACACCGTGTATTTGTATCGATCTGATCAAGCGATAGCGGTGTTTGAGGACGGCATACGATGCCCGGCCCACGGCACGTTTACTAAGCCCATCGATTGGTCAAATTTTCTCACCACCATTGAAACGCGTAGGGTCCCCCTTGAACCTTGATACCCACACAGACGCCGAGGTCCAAAAGCTTCGGTTAGAGCTACGATTGAANCAGCTTGAAAAGGTAGAAACTTGTAAANCTGAATTTTTACCATTTGTTAGAGCTATGTGGCCGGAGTTCATTGCTGGTCGTCATCATTATTTGATTGCTGAGAAGATGGAGGAGATTGCGTCGGGCAAGTTGAAGCGGTTGATCATCAACATGCCGCCGCGTCATACGAAGTCGGAGTTTGCTTCTTACTTGTTTCCGGCGTGGATGATTGGTCGCAACCCGTCGATGAAGATCATTCAGGCGACGCACACCACCGAACTGGCGGTAAATTTTGGTCGTAAGGTCAAGAATCTGCTGGAAACGGACGAATACAAGGAGATTTTTGACGATACGAAGCTATCTGCGGATAGTAAAGCGTCTGGTAGGTGGGATACCAAGTCTGGCGGGATGTATTACGCGGTGGGTGTGGGGTCCAACCTTGCCGGTCGCGGTGGTGATTTGATCATAATTGACGATCCGCACTCGGAGCAGACGGCGATGTCGGCGAGCGGGTTTGAAAATGCGTGGGAATGGTACACTGCGGGTCCCCGACAACGTCTCCAGCCGGGTGGTGCAATTGTTTTGGTGCAAACTCGGTGGTCAGAAAAGGACATGACGGGCAATTTGGTGCGTCAAATGACCAAAGATCCGTTTGCAGATCAGTGGGAAGTCCTTGAATTACCTGCAATTTTCGACTCCGGCGAGCCGTGTTGGCCTGAATTTTGGAAGAAGGAGGAGTTGGAGTCGGTAAAAGCGTCGATTCCGGCGTATCAATGGAACGCTCAGTACCAACAGAACCCGACATCCGAGACTTTGGCCATTCTGAAGCGAGAATGGTGGAACGTTTGGGAAAAAGACACCGTTCCGAACCTTCAATACGTGATTCAGAGCTACGATACGGCGTTCAGCAAGCGCGAAACGTCGGATTATAGTGCGATTACGACGTGGGGGGTGTTTTATCCAGAAGAAATCGGTGGTGCAGCGCACCTGATACTGCTTGATGCCAAGAAAGGGCGGTGGGACTTCCCAGAATTGAAGCAAATCGCGCTAGATCACTACAAATTTTGGGAACCGGAGACCGTNATCATCGAGGCAAAGGCTTCAGGGACCCCTCTGACTCAGGAATTGCGTAATTTAGGCATTCCGGTAGTGAATTTTACGCCCAGTCGTGGTAATGACAAGCTATCTAGGGTACACAGTATCTCTCCGTTGTTTGAAGCTGGTATGATCTGGGCACCGGACGAGTCTTGGGCACAAGAAGTGGTGGAGGAATGCGCTGCTTTCCCGAATGGGACTCACGATGACTTGGTGGACAGCACCACACAGGCCCTGATGCGCTATCGGCAGGGTAATTTTGTGCAGTTGCCTACTGACGACTGGGAAGAAAGCGAGGGTTCGATGAATATCACGGCAGGCGCATATTATGGTTAATCCGATCATTCCGGTAGCAACGTTGCTGGCTCGTCTGAACGCCGCTCGTGGGAAAGCTTCACGACTGAACAGAGAACTGGTTACAGAATCCATGAAACCGAGGACTCGCAAGATCAAGGAGCGAGAACTTCAGGAAACAATTCAAAAAGCAAAAGAATTAGAAAAACAAATTCCGCCCGATACGCCGGGTTTTGCTATTGGTGGTGGTGTAATGACGCCACGACAACGGAATATTACAGGTCTAACCAACCTTTTCAGCAAGTACAACACTTCGGGACCCCTTGCCGGGGCTGGTGTTCCACGTGGAACAATGCCGGTCGAAATGAATCGAGGTGGGAACGCTGCCGCTTCAGCTAATTTAACTGATGCTCAAGCCGATGCGCTAGGGTTGTTTGATAATCCTGCTGCCACGGATTTTGGCGGTCGACCGGATTTTGCGGATGTGCCGGTTTCGGTTCGACGCCAAGTTTTGTCGGATTTGATGCGAGTGCCAGATCTGCCACCAATCCAGCAAGATCCTTTGNCTGTTGCTNCCGAAGAACCGGTCGCTGCTCAAACACCACCTGCCGAAACACCNCCGACTCAAACGACCACTCCTCCNTTTACNCCTTCCACTGNGATTGTTGCCGGAGGNNCATNACCGGGCGAAGTGGANGTGACCAANGNANANGAGGTGAAGCCAGAATATTGCAACCTGATCCTTTGCCCCCACCTCCGCCTGCACCTGTAGTGGGTACTCCTCCACCTGTGATGGACGTGCCCCCGCCTGTGGACGTCGTGCAGCCGCCAACAGAACTTCCGTTGCCGCCAATCGAACAAGCGCCATTACCGCCACCTGTCTACACACCGCCTCCACCGACAGAGGTCGTGGTGCCACAGGAGCCGTTATTCACGCCGCCTCCGATAGCGGAGACCCCAGCCCTACCTGACCCAGTAATGTTGTCCGGTGAAACGGTAGACTTTGACATTTCTGATCAAATCACGCCTCAGACCGGTGGGTATGCAACCACGCAAGGAATGAACATCGCCCCAACCGGTGATCCATTCGCTGATGCGGTTGCTGGTGAATACCAGATGCCAATCTATCGGCCTCGACCTGTTGCAGGTGCGATGCCGTTTTTAAGTCTGCGTTTTTCTCGGCCTCCGACAACGCCTGCACAAGCGCCACCCCCACCGCAGTCCAGTGACTATTCGACGGGCAGCTATGGTCGTCTAGAATTTGCTGAAGCCGTGGCGAACTATGAACGTCTGTATGGGCCGGTGGAGGACTACGTGGCCCCCGACCCGATGATGGACGAAGCTCAAGAGCAGGAAACTACGACAGGCAGCACCTCGACCGGTGCCATCACTTCTGGAACAAGATTTTACCCAGAGCCTCCGCCGGTCAGACCAAGCGGTGGAGGAATAGGCCGACAGCAAAGTTATCGACGCGCTCTGGGTGAATGGGAGCGGCAGTACGGACCCGTAGAGGACTACTACGCAGCGCAAAACGCAACGCAACAAAACGCGATGAACGTTTATTTGAGTCAACAGGGTGAAGAGATGATCGCCGCTCAATATGGGTACACCGTCGAGCAACTGCGAGAAATCAATGCAGACCGCAGACGGCGAGGGTTACCTCCCCTTGATCCAATTTCTCCTGATATCAGCATAGGTCGCTAGGAGGATCTTATGGCAAATGGCGATAGACCCCCCGTTTCTTTGATGGATAGAGAGGGCATGAACCTCGATGAATCCGAGTTATTGGCGGTCGAGGTAGAAGCGTTACCAAACGGCCTCGAAACAAATGAGGCGATGCGCATTGAGGGCATCGAAATCACGCAAGATGAAGATGGTGGCGTGACTTTTGACTTCGACCCGCTGCGTAACAAAGATCGTGAGGACGATTTTTTTGACAATCTTGCCGAATTCATGGATGACGCAGAACTTGCGGTTGTCGCAAATGATTTGATGGATCAATACACCGCGAACAAGGCCTCTAGACATGACTGGGAAGAGGCTTACTCCAGCGGCTTAGAGCTTCTAGGCTTCAACTACGAAGAGCGTACAGAGCCTTTCAGGGGCGCTACAGGCGTCACTCACCCCTTGCTTGCAGAAGCTGCCGTGCAGTTTCAAGCGCAAGCATTCAATGAGTTGTTGCCTGCAGACGGNCCNGTGCGNACNGCGGTCCTCGGCACNCAGACNACGGCCAAAGCAGAGCAAGCCAGNCGCGTCAAAAACTTTATGAATTATTACATCACAAACGTGATGGAAGAATACACGCCAGAGTTTGATCAGATGCTTTTCAACCTGCCTCTGGCAGGCAGCACGTTCAAAAAAGTATATTTCGATGACTCCTTGGGGCGTCCTGTCAGCAAATTTGTGCCTGCAGAGCATCTGGTGGTGCCTTACGAGACGTCAGACCTGCAAACGTGTCCCTGCATAACCCATGTCGTTCGTATATCGATGAACGATCTGCGTAAGCAGCAGGTCGCTGGTTTTTATCGAGATATACCCGTTCTTCCGACTCAGCCCGGTGCTGACAGTATTTCTGAAGAAACGGACTACATTGAGGGCGTCAGCGCATCGAACATAGATTATGACTGCACGTTGCTGGAGTTTCACGCTGATCTAGATCTGCCCGGCTACGAAGACAAGGACGAAAAAGGCGAGGAAACCGGTATCAAGGTGCCGTATATCGTCACAATCAGTGAAGAAAACAACAAAGTGTTATCGATTCGTCGCAACTACGAAGAAAACGATCCGCTGACCAATAAGATCCAATACTTTGTGCATTACAAGTTCTTGCCGGGGTTTGGCTTCTACGGTCTGGGCTTGATCCATACGATAGGCGGGTTGTCCCGCACCGCGACTGCTGCGCTGCGACAACTGATCGATGCAGGTACGCTTTCAAACCTGCCTGCAGGCTTCAAGGCACGCGGCCTGCGGATCAGAGATGATGATTCTCCTTTACAGCCCGGTGAGTTTAGAGACGTAGATGCGCCCGGTGGCCAGATTAGGGATAGCTTGATGCCGTTGCCGTTCAAAGGACCGGACGGGACTTTGTTTCAGCTACTGGGCTTTGTGGTGGACGCAGGGCAACGGTTTGCCACCATCACTGACATGAAAGTCGGCGACGCCAATCCGAACGCGGCTGTCGGCACNACTATCGCGATGATCGAGCANGGCACTCGGGTTATGAGCGCCGTNCATAAACGATTGCACTACGCGATGAAGATTGAATTTAANATNCTCGCNCGCGTGATGTCGGAAAGCCTGCCCCCTGTTTATCCTTANGAGGTGCCCGGCGCAGAAGCGGCAGTNAAAGCNCAAGACTTCGACGAAAAAATCGANGTNATACCTGTNTCGGACCCGAATATNTTCTCTCAAAGCCAACGCATCGCGCTTGCGCAAACNGAGCTACAGATGGCTATGCAGGCCCCNGAGATACACAANATTCCAGAGGTGTATCGACGTGTATACGACGCTTTGGGGGTNAAAAACAGCGATATGATNTTGCGGGCAGATACGCCCGGAGACATCGCNCCGAAAGACCCTGCGCAAGAGAACATGGATGCGCTGAACAATGTGGNTCTGCAAGCTTTCCGTGGCCAAAACCACATGGCTCATATACAGGCACACTTGATATTTGTGACTGGCGGTATCGCCTCTTCTTTGCCACAAGTCGTCGCAGCCATACAAAAACACATCCTTAACCACGTGCAAATCATGGCAGAGGAACAGGCGGAACAGGTTTTCATGCAGCAAAACCCGAATGTAGCGATGGTCAATCCAGCGGACAACGTAGAGCTTCAGTCTTTGGTTGCTCAAAACGTAGCGACGATTATGCAGCAGGTCGTGCAACTCGGTCAGCAAGTCCAGCAAGCCGGACAACCGCAGCAAGGACCAGATCCGTTGATACAATTGAAGCAACAAGAACTGCAGTTGAAGTCGCAGCAAGAGCAAAACGACATGGCTATGGAGCAACAAGAGCTAGAGCTAGAACGCCAAAAACTTGCGCAGCGTGAGGCTCAGTTCCAGCAAAGGCTGCAAAGTCAAGAAACTCAAACAGCGGCACGTATCGATGCTGGCTTGCAGCGAGAGCTTCTCAAGCAACAACAAAGAGGTGATTTATGAGCAGAGTAAAAGTTAACGGCACGACCCCCAAAGAGCCGCCCACACCTGTAAACAAGGCTGATATCGAAGGACAGGGCAGCATTCCTTACGCGTCGGCAGTCGAAGAGGCTACCCCAGACACCATGTTTGCCAAAGTGACGACGGGCACCAAGCGTGGCATGGGTGCGGCTTTGCGAGGATCTCGTTTCACCAACGCCTGATGCGTTGCTTTCCCGCTGAGAAGAAGCGACAATATCGGATATCGTCAGATAACTAGGATTTATATTGGACGGTATCGATATTGTGCAGTTTGTTCGTAAGACGCTGCTAGATCGCAAGGCTCAAATTTCGTTATTGATGACGGAAGGCGGGATAAAAGATATGGAACATTACAGGGAGTGTCTCGGCGAAGTGCGTAACTGCGATTACATGCTTGTCGAACTCTCTGAAATGCTAGACAGACAGGAATCAATGGATGACTGATGCTAAAAAGTCCTTGGATATCGCCAAGGCATACGTTCCTGAACAGGAGCGCGTTCTCGACCCTACCCTGATTGACGCATCTGTAATTGATCGACTACCCCAGCCCACCGGCTGGCGCGTGTTGATTTTGCCGTTTCGTGGCTCTAACAAGAGCAAAGGCGGTATTTTATTGAATACCAAAACGCTGGAGGAGGATGCCATTCAAACAAACGTGGGATATGTCTTACGTTTGGGACCAGATGCCTACAAAGGGGAGGACAAATATCCAAACGGACCATGGTGCCGGGAGCGTGAATGGGTGATTTTCGCGCGTTATGCCGGTTCTAGGTTCCGCCTGAATGATGAAGACGCCGCCAGATTTGGCAGCGAGGTCAGGATTCTCAATGATGACGAAATTCTGGCCACAATTCTTGATCCTGACGATTTACACCATAACTGAGGGACATGCACATGAGTGAGGTGAAAGCTGCTCACGAGCCAGATGATGGCCAAATAGATCTAGAGTTTAACGAAGAGGCGCAAGAGGTCGAAATAGATCCGCCCTCAGAAACTGAGGAAACACCGCCTCAAGCCGCGCAGGTTGAGGAAGAGGACGAGCACGAAAAATATAGCCAGAGCGTGCAAAAGCGCATCAACCAGCTTACGAAACGAGCGAAAGAAGCCGAGCGTGAGCGGGAAGAAGCGTTGCGATACGCACAAACAATTCAGAACGAAAACAACACGGTAAAACAACGTCTTCAGAATTTAGATCAAAACTATCTGAATGAGTATGGTAGCCGCGTTGTTTCGGAGCAGACACGGGCAAAAGAAGAATTACGCACCGCTATAGAGACCGGTGACGTTGATCGACAGATGGCAGCGCAAGAGCGCATCGCTCAACTTAGCATCGCCGCAGATAAACATGCTCAAGCAAAAGCGCAAAGAGAAGCACAGGCTGCGCAGCAGGAGGCATACGCGCAACCGCAACCTCAAGAACAGCAGCAATACGTTCCTGCGCCCTCTGTACCAGCACCCGATCCAAAAGCAGAGGATTGGGCATCAAAGAATGAATGGTTCGGCACGGACGATGCCATGACGTTCGCAGCATTTGGCATCCACAAAAAATTAGTGCAAGAGGAGGGGTTTGATCCCTCTGGTAATGACTACTATGATGCGCTAGATTCTCGTATGAGAGACGCTTTCCCGCATAGATTCGCAGATGAAACGGAGGAAGCGCCAAGAAATAATCGTTCTGGGCAGGCTGTAGCGGGTGTATCTCGCGGCAGATCTACTTCAGGACGCGGCAAAAAGGTTCGTCTCTCCCCGAGCCAAGTTACGATTGCCAAAAGATTGGGAGTGCCACTCGAAGAGTACGCAAAATACGTGAAGGAAGAACAATGACGGATAATCAACAAGATGAGATTGATGCTATCAAGAGAACTTCCCGCGCTAAATCATCACGGGCTGCACAGGCGAGAAGAAAGCCGTGGAGTCCACCGTCTAAATTAGACGCGCCCCCTGCGCCGGAGGGGTATAAACATCGTTGGATACGCGCAGAGGTACGGGGATTTGAAGACCGCACCAACATATCTTCTCGTTTACGNGAAGGGTATGAACTTGTTCGTCGCGATGAGTACCCAGATTTTGAGGCACCAGTTGTTGAATCAGGGAAGTTTGAAGGCGTGTTTGGAGTAGGCGGACTGCTTCTTGCGCGAATACCGCTCGAAACGGTTGCAGAACGGACAGAATATTTCGAAAGAAAGCACTCTGACCAGATTGAAGCCATTGAAACGGATGTTCTACGCGAGAATGCACACTCAACTATGGTGATTGACAAACCAGAACGTCAATCCCGTGTAACTTTTGGTGGTCCTCGTAAGTAAGCTTTTAGGAGCATATTATGGCAAATCAAGAAACCGCTTACGGGCTTCGTCCTATCGGATTGGTAGGGGCTTCCGCTAATTCAACCGGCATCACTCAATATGAGATTGCCAGCGACAACACGAACGCTATTTTTCAATATGGCCTTGTAATACCGCTTGCGGCGGGCGTTATTGATCAAGCAGGCGATACAGCAGGCGGTACCACTGCCGCGCTGGGCGTGTTGATGGGTGTTGAATACATGGATTCCGTTTCAAAGAAGCCTGTTTTCAGTAATTACTGGCCCGGATCAAACAGCGTGAGTGTAGACACGAATTTTCCTGTCAAAGCTCTCGTTGCTGATAATCCGATGCAAACTTTCCAAGTCGCTACGGACGCTTCAACGACCAACAGGGCTACGGCTCTGGCGGGCGTTTTTGCGAACGCTAGTCTCGGAACGTCTGCTCGCACGGGCAGCACAGATACCGGACGCTCTAATTCAGCGTTGTCCGTGTCATCAATCGCCACAACGGCTACTCTGCCGCTGAAAATCATGGGTATCGTCGACGACGATGCGAACAGTGATTTTGCTGCTGCTGGTATACCGTTGATCGTGCGCATTAATGCACACTACAACTCTCCGAATGCGCGTTTCGATTCACAAACCACTGCCACGACAACTGGCATTTAACGGGAGAATCTAAATGGCTATTACTCGCGCACAATTAGCGAAAGAGCTAGAACCCGGACTAAATGCATTGTTCGGGCTTGAGTATGATCGATACGATCAGGAACACGCTGAAATCTACGACGAAGAAACTTCAGACCGCGCGTTTGAAGAAGAAGTCATGCTTTCAGGCTTCGGCACGGCCCCTGTGAAATCAGAAGGCGGAGCGATTTCGTTCGACCAAGCGCAGGAAACATACACTGCACGATATTCGCACGAGACAATCGCTTTGGCTTTTTCTATCACCGAGGAAGCTATCGAAGATAATCTCTATGATAGACTGGCAGCACGATACACTCGTGCGCTGGCGCGTTCCATGTCACAAACCAAACAGATCCGTGCGGCTAGCGTACTGAACAATGCGTTCAGCACTAGCAACCCTATCGGTGACGGTTCGGCTTTGTGTGCATCGGACCACCCGTCGATTTCGGGTGATCAATCCAACGTTCTGGCAGTCGCCTCCGATTTGAATGAAACGTCTCTTGAGCAGATGTTGATTGATATCGCAGGTTTCACCGACGAGCGTGGATTGAAGATTGCTGTTCGCGGCATGAAACTGATCATCCCGAAAGAACTGCAGTTCATCGCGGAAAGAGTTCTGAACTCGAATCTGCGNCCCGGCACTGCGGACAATGACACCAACGCACTGAAGTCTATGGGCATGCTGCCTGAAGGAGCGGTCGTAAACCACTTCCTGACNGACACAGACGCGTTTTTTGTCAANACGGACGCGCCGAATGGCTTCAAGCTATTCCAACGCACCCCAATCAAGACTGCCATGGAAGGCGANTTTGATACGGGCAACATGCGCTTCAAAGCGCGCGAAAGATACTCCTTTGGCGTATCTGACTGGAGATCCGTNATCGGCACTCCGGGTGCATNAGTTTGAGAAAACTTATCNAAAAGAAGGGGCACATTGTTGCCCCTTTCTTTTTTGTGTATATTCAAAACATCCCTGACAGGCGCATACCGCGTCTGACACTAGCCAAGACAGGAGATCACAATGGCTAATACGACTTTTTCGGGTGCGGTACGATCTGAAAGCACCTTCAAGACCGTCAGTAAAAATGCTTCAACAGGCGCTTTTACTGAGATTGCGACGCTTGGCGATGGACCTGTGAGTCTATCCGACGGCAACGTGACTTTAACCAACGCGACTCACAGCGGCAGAATTTTACTCGTTCCAGACGGTGGTCAAGATAATACTTATACGCTTCCGGCTCCTATTGCTGGATCTATTTTTAAGTTTGTTTACGCTGGTGGCGCTGCTGATGCTACGGACGCGCTTATTGTTACTCCCGGCAATAGTAATTTTTATATTGGCGGTGTTACTTTTTTAGATACGGATGGTAACGAAGTNAGCTCCGTNTTCTCTGATGGNAACTCAAATAGCAGCATACAGTTGAACGTGCCTGCTGGTTTTGAAGTGACNATCATTGGTTTGAATACCACGAACTATCAAATCTTCGGGAATGTTACGAGCACTACTGCNCCTGCTTTCGCTGACCAGTAATAGGAGAGCGACATGGCTGATACAGTAGCTTCACAGACGCTGGCAGACGGCCCAAAAACTGCTGTACTGAAACTTACAAACATCTCCGATGGTTCAGGCGAAAGTGCCGTGACCAAGGTGGACGTTTCAGCTTTGCAACCCAGTGCAGATGGTGACACTTGCACTGGGGTTACCATCGAAAGGATTTGGTGGCAGTGCATCGGTATGAAAGTACAAATCTTGTGGGATGCGACCTCTGATTTGTTTTGTATCGAGTTGGGCGAGAACCAAAGTGGTGATCACGACTACACCAAGTTTGGGGGCCTAACGAACAACGCCGGCTCAGGCAAGACAGGGGACCTGAAATTTACCACGGTTGGCCATAGCAGCGGCGACACCTATACAGTGATTTTGTATTTGAGGAAAAATTTCTAGTAAGGAAATAAGGCATGCCGACAACTAAGGACGTTAAGAGACTTCCTTCTGGTCGAATCAAGTACCGGGGTGAAACGTTTGCGGGCTTTAACAAGCCTAAACGCACACCGGGCAAGAGCAAAAAAAGTGCCGTTCTTGCAAAAAAAGGCAGTGAAATCAAGCTTGTGAGGTTTGGTGATCCCAAAATGTCAATCAAGAAAGATCAGCCCGGTCGCCGGGCGAACTTTCGTGCAAGGCATCGGTGCGATACGGCGAAAGACAAATTTTCAGCAAGATATTGGTCTTGTAAGGCGTGGTAATGACTAGAGCAAGTATGCCAAAAGGTCTTTCTTACTTTCGTAAGGGCGGCGGCGCATCCAAAAAAAGCAAAGGGAGCAAAATTTGCCCAGAGGGCAAAGCTTGGGCGAAGCGCACCTTCGACACATATCCCTCCGCATACGCAAACCTCGCGGCGAGCAAATACTGCAAAGATCCCAACTACGCCAAGAAGGCCAAGGGCGGGAAACGGAAAGGCCGCTGATGGGTGAACTGAAGAAATGGCTCAAGCAAAATTGGGTTCGTATCGACAGCGAAGGCAATATTGTCGGTAAGTGCGGCACGTCACCGGACAAGCGCAATCCAGACCGCTGCTTGCCAGAAGCGAAAGCTCGATCTTTGACGAAGGCAGAACGTGCGGCAACAGCTCGTAAAAAGAAAAAGGCTGGTAAAAAAGGCAAGACGGTGGTCAAAAACACCCGGAAAGCTACGGTGAAAAACATGAGTGAGGGCGGCGAAGTCCGTCAAGAAATAGCGAGAGGATGCGGTGCTGTTTTACAGAACCGTAGAAAAGTAACCAAGTACCTGTGAGGTATCTATGTCAGTAGTAAATCTGGGCAACGGTGCCCCTAAGAAAAAAGCGGCCAAAAAACCAGCTAAGAAAAAAGCCCCAGCCATGAAGTCCAAAGGGATGAAGGCGGGCGGTGCGGCCATGAAGTCCAAAGGCGGAGCCATGGGCGGTAAAAAAGAAATGATGCCCGGCGGCATGGAGTACGGCGGCGAAGTTGGAAAGAAGAAGCCCAAAGGCATGCGCATGGGCGGAGCTATGAAGTCCAAAGGCATGAAAAACGGCGGTAAAAAAATGCCGGGTAAATTCAAGAAAGGTGGTGCGGCTTCTAAGTAAAACATGCCATACCTGCAATCGAACATTCCGCATTTTAAATGTTGGGTGCGTAAAGAATTTACACATAATCACGAGGCGTACCATGGCGAGTTTTTACATGCCATGGCTGTTGCAGTTACGACGATGCCCTGTAGGTGTTTGAGTTTTCAAATGATCTTTACCGGTATCGAGGCAGAGGGCGAAGAGGAAGATACCGTTCATGGCGGCGCTATGTGGGCAAGAATGCCCATTACAGCCCTAGTAGCGGATATACCTCTAGAGGAGTGGCCAGAGCCAATGGCGGTGCATGATGCACAACCGTGGGACTGTTCCTCGCACCATCATGCCGTCTACGTGCTTGATCGTGCTACGCCTTGTCCTTGGATGGCAAAAATAGCAGGGGATATGTACCCTGCGAAGTACCTTTTCACAGTCGATTATACTGAGAGTGAAATTGCAGATGATCCAGCACAGCACAAACAAAGCCACGTGCTGCAACTTTTAGATGCGGGGGAGTGGACAGGTAACATCGTTGCATTACCAAACAACCGGGTTCGTGTAACGCACCCAGCGTGGTTTGAAACGGGTACAGGCGCTCCAGATTTTAAGCCTTCGGCGCACATACATTACTCAAAGTCTGATTTAGACTATGTGCTTGATGTGAACCGTGTATTCGATAATTTGTACAATGACAACGAGCAGTAGCAAAAACTTTGAGATCGATGTAGCTGAGTACATAGAGGAGGCTTTTGAGCGTTGCGGCTTAGAGGTGAGGACTGGCTATGATCTAAAAACCGCGAAGAGATCNATGAACTTATTGTTCGCTGACTGGGCCAACCGAGGTCTCAATCAGTGGACAATCGATCAAACATCGATAACGGTTGCTTCAGGTGTTAGCGAGTACCCAGCGGGGACCTTAACGCTCTCCGTCGCTTCGTCTGCTAGCTTTTCTGTGGGAGAAACGATCACAGGGGGCACGAGCGCGGCCACGGCAAGCATAACGAGCAAGCCCTCGACCACCTCTGTGGCCACCACCATCCCGGTTGGCACCTTCTCAAATGGCGAAACTATTACTGGTGGCACAAGCGCAGCCACCACGACGGTCTCTGCCGTACAAGATCTTACCGATGTGCAATCGACCATTGATATTTTATCAACTGTGGTCACGAGAGATGGCACTGACTTTGAAATTGACCGTTTGAGCCGGTCTGAGTTTTTGAACATACCCACAAAAACGCAAACAGGTCGGCCAAATCAATTCTTTCTGGACAGACAAATAACGCCAGTGCTCAAGATNTGGCCCGTNCCNGANAACAANACNGATATTTTGAAGTTCAATCGNCTNACNCGGATNGAAGANGCCGANNCTTTTACNAACACNGTNGACATTCCTTTCCGNTTTTANCCTTGTCTNGCGGCAGGTTTNGCTTATTACTTATCGATGAAAAAAAATCCCCAGATGATGGGTCCTCTCAAAGCTGTCTACGAAGAAGAAATGATCCGGGCTATGGAAGAGGATAGAGACCGAGCGTCGTTCAAGATAAGCCCGCCAACTTATAAATACGGGGTGTAACGATGGCTTTTGCTTCGGGTAAAAACGCTTATGGAATATCAGATCGCTCTGGTTTCCGATACAAATTAAATCGCATGCGGAAAGAGTGGAACGGCAGTTTAGTAGGTTTCGATGAGTTCGAGCCAAAACAACCGCAACTGCTGCCGCTGCCACGTGTAGACGATCCGCAGGCACTGAAGAATCCCAGACCAGACCGAGTTGAGCCAATGGTTGTGTCGGTTGGCGTTCCGGTTGTCGAGATCAATCCTTTTGTGCCTGTAAAAGCCTCGGGGCGTGTTGGTGAAGTAACGGTGGTGACGACATGAGTTTTACCTTAGCAACGCTGAAGTCGACCGTTCAAGATTACTGCGAGACCGCAGAAACGACGTTTGTGGCTGATTTAGATACGTTCATCCAAGAGGCCGAGGAGAGAATACTCAAGAACGTTTCTTTACCTGTTTTTCGGAAGAATGTGACGGGAAATGCCACGACAGGCTTTCCGTATCTATCCACGCCGTCAGATTTTTTAGCGACGTACAGCTTGGCGCTAATTATCAATAGTGAATACACGTATCCGCTTTACAAGCACGTCTCGTTCATAAGGCAATACACCCCGAACGCGTCAACGACTGGGCCTACACAATACTATGCTCTTTTTGATGACAACACGTTCATATTAGGGCCAACTCCAGCGTCCGACTACTCCTTCGAGCTTCACTACAAATATCGACCTGCATCTTTGACGACGACCTCTGGTTCCGACAAAACTTGGTTGTCTGACAATGCGCCAGACGCGCTTTTGTATGGCACGTTAGTTGAGGCTGCTACCTTTCTCAAAAATCCTGAAGAAGCAGCGCAATACGAGCAGAGATTCTCCCAAGCTGTGGCATCGCTGAAAGCTCTTGGAGAGGGCTATGGCTCTCGTGATGAGTATCGTTATGACATTGCCCGAGGATAATCATGGCTTTTTTTGAGGCTAGTGAGTTGAGGGTGGGTGCGGTAGCCGTGTCCACCACAGAAAATAAAGGGCATGACTCCGAGTTTTGGGCACAGGCAGCAGCAGATAGAATTGTAAGCGTGGGTGGCAACTGTCATCCTCTGATAGCGCAACAAGCGCAGGCTTTCAAAGAGTCAGTCGAAAAAACTGTAGAGTTTTACATGAAAGAGGCCATCAAAAGCGACAGAACCACG
>FUFK010041150.1_pt1 | contig 16830 bp, 13 predicted proteins | sample 1021851 | NCBI WGS metagenome assembly FUFK01 (sample SAMEA51879418, study PRJEB19060) | metagenome | reverse complement strand
ACTTACAACATAACTGGTGTGAACATAACGCTAGTATGACTGTATATGTTAGAGATGATGAGTGGTTCGAGGTAGGTAATTGGGTATATCAGAACTGGGATATTATAAATGGTGTATCTTTCTTACCTTATGACGGTGGTAAGTATGAATTAGCTCCATATGAAGAAATAGACGTGCATACCTACGAAAGGCTTATAAAGGGGCTCCCCCTAATTAATTATAACAAGTTATCAGAATACGAACTTGAGGACCAAACTCAAGGTAAACAAGAGATGGCTTGTGTCGGAGATAAATGTGACATCTGAAAAAGATATAATTAACGGTGGACGTAAGTTAGGTATGGTTGCAGGGCTAACTGTAGATGGTAAAGGTAAAGATGCTATTCACACCTTACAAGGTGAAGAACAGCCTGCTGGCACCGTCACAATTAGAACTAATGCTAGTGGTATACCTGACTCAGGGCCAAAGTCTGTACATAATGGTAGATTAAAAGATTAAGATAAATACTTTTTCAATAATATTGGTTTTTTATTCAAACCTAAAGTACATGATGAAGTTTTACCAAAAGTAATAACTTTACTTTGAACTCTGTGATTCCCAGATATATCTTCTTCGTCTATATCTAAAGCAACTATTTGACCTATTTCTAAATCATAACCTTTAGTAACCTGTACTGTAATTTCATCAGTTTGTTGTTGGGCTAAAAGTATATTCCTCAAAGCTAAATCTCTAGTTTCTGCAGGACTGTCTTGTATTGGTATTTCTAAACTACTTAAACCCTGAGGTATATTAGTATAAGAAAATTTACGACCCTCATAAGTAACAGTGTTTGCAGGAATCCTTCTTTTGTAATTATAACTTTTCAAACCATCAGAATAAGAAAAAGTCATTACAGGTATAGAAGATATCAATTTGTCTTTTTTCAACACTATATGACTATTACCGTTTCCTTGTACTATGTCTACAAAATGTTGCAAAGGGTTATTAACATCAGTGTCAACATCTATAGATTCTTCTACTTTTTTTGTTATTAAAGAATAGACGTCTATATCAGTACCCCTTTCACCTGTCATAAAAACTGGTGGCGAAGTGTCTCTCAGCAATCTTGTACCAACTGCAAGGTCATCAACAAATTCATCTATATAACTTTTGATAAATTGTCCTAGAGTATAACCGTCGTAATTGTTAGTGTCTGTCAAGGTAAGCCGTAAACCTTTATTACCAGTAAGTTTAGCTCTTATATCTGTAGCTAAAATAGTTATACCTTTATCATTAGGTGTCAAATCATTAACATAACCTCTAAATATAGGTACACTATCATCTGAACCATTATTTAAAAATAATTCTATTATTTTGTTATGTATAGCCATATTCTGCAATTCAGGATTAGGTATTCTTACATTTAACGTATTAAGTTGGTTATTACCTGAAAAAGTAACTGTTCCTGAAATATCATTAAGTATTTCTTTTTCGTTGATAATTAAACTAGGACGTTGATACGTATTTTCTTGCGTCATCTATTTTTCCACCTATTGACATTTTGTCTGATATTATAGTTCCGTCTGATTGCATCTCTATGATATACGATACTTGCATTTGAACAGCATACTTTGGGAATTGTCGACCCACTGGGTGGTCTTCCGACATGTTAGTTATGACTCCAAAGAATCTAGTTATTTCACCACTTTTATGTGTTACATCTAAAAACACTGGTGTAGCTTCTTGTTGAAATCTTTTAATCTTTTTTCGGTTACCCTGTCTATCAGTGTCTCCTAAATCTACACTTCCAAAAGTAACGGTTCCTCCAGCGGCACCTAATTTTCTTATCTCTGCTTTACCAAATCTATCTTCCATTCTAACAAATTTACCATCCCTTTTGAAAGATATAGATTGTGCAATGGCTATATCATTTAAAGATACATGATGTCCATCCATCACTTTGATAAGCTGTGAATGTGTATTATTGTAAGGCCATACATTTGTTACATTAACTGCTGTAGCGGCTGCTTTAACATTAAAATTAATCATAATAGCGTATGCATTAAAATCCCACATAGTTGCAGGGTCTGCAACACTAGTGGCACCTTGTGTTGTTACACTTAAAGTTATATCTCCAACATCAGTTGCAGCATCAGTTGCACTACCTGCAAATACATTAGTTACATCAAAAAAGGCATCTGCACCAGAAGTATCAACTGCACTACATGAAAAATCATCACTAGCATGTATCAAATCTCTTAACACACTTGCGTAATCATCGTGCGTAGAACCTGCATGTATAGCTGCTTCTACATAAACGTCAGCTCCTGTAACACTTGGTTGTGAAGTGCCGTTAGTACCATCAAACCAAAAGGCAGTGCGTCTACCTTCAACTGTTGAATCTGTACCAGAACCAGCTGTTAACATCACAAACTTACCATCATACCTATTTTTATCGTCACTCGTAAGAGTTATTCTTGTAACTTCAGTGGCTTCAGTACTGTCGGTTGCTGGCACCGGACCAGTCCAAGTTCCCGACTCTATACCACTAGATGTCATACGTTTCCAATCCGGAGGTACTTTGAATTTTATTCCTCCTGATGTTTTTAAACCTAATGTACCATCTTCTATTTCTAGAGGTTTCCAACCATTTTCATGAGCGTATTGAGCTGTAACTTGAATAGATACTGGGGTGTCGTTAGCAGCGTAAGTATTATTCAGTCTAAAATAAACTCTATCAAATTGTTCAGACTTACAAATTAAAAGATGGTTTTTAGGATGTGGAGTTCTTGTGTGACTGACTGATTGGTTCACATCTGGACCATGTCTTAAAACGTAGGTTCCGCTACCACCTATTAACGTTGCGTTAGTTCTAGCTACTGTAGTTAAATCGTTCCATGCTGCTTCTTCTACATCGTCATCATTAGAAAACAATAACAAACCTCTTGTTTCTAAATATTCAGGTATTCTTAAACTGCCACTATTTACAGTGCTCTTATATTGGTCATCATCGTAATGTTCTATAATAGATTTTCTATTAGCTTTGTCACCCATACCAGTAGGTAAAGAATAATTATCCCTCACTTGTAATCTTAAAAGTCTACTAAAAGGGTAAAATCTACCATCGGCGTCTTTTACATGACCTAAATTATCATGACAATAACTTATTTGTGCATTATTATATGTGTCACTTTCAGACACTTGTTTAAAATTAACATGTAATTCATCCGTACCATGACCTTGATTAGAAGAAACACTAGTTTGTGATTGTATTGTAGATTCATAAAGATTATCGTCATCTAAATATGTATTTTGTATAGACAAATTAGAGGCTTTTGTAAAACTTTCACTAGCATCTACAGTCACACTTGTGAATGGTTCATTTAAATCAACTATCGGGTTACCGTTAGATAAAACACAAACAGCATCGTCGTGACTTATATCTGCGTTTAGTGTTAAATCGTTTTTAGCGTTAAAAACTTTAACATATATCCTTTCATCATCTGCAAGTGAAGTTCCATTAAGCAATTCAGCTCTTAACAATACATCTGCACTATCTTCTAAACCACTACCGTCGTTGAAAGGGGCACAATATTTTGCTATCTCTGCAGCTGAGTCTAACATGGCATCTGAATTTATGATATCATTAAGTGTGTACTCTCTTATACCTTTATCATGTTTACCCTGTATTGTTACTTTGACAGCAACACCTGAAGAACCGTCTGTCATAATATATAAAAGTGGATATGTTGTACCACCTGCCTCTATATTACTAATAGCGCGGTTGTTTATACCACCTATTATCCTTTTTCTATCAGTTTTTAACACTGCTACTGGTGGTAAATTAGATGGACAAAAATGAGGTATCAAATCTGCACCAGCTTTTTCGAATGATAAAACAGAACCTGAATTTTGGTCATTACCTAAACTAGCACTAAATGTTTCTAAAGCTTTGGTTGAAGAGTGTGTCACATTTTCAGTAGCATCATTAGTATACCACTTAGATAAATAACCATCTATACTTTTAACTCTGACCATAGGAAAGAATTTTTTAGATTCTGTACAAGCTTCTGTGTAAATATGTGGTACTACACAATAAAAACGAGGACTGTCTAACTTTACAACTTGGAAATTTCTTTTTTCAGGTGAATTGTCTTCACCATCGTCCCAGTCTATATGAAATTCAATAACTGGTTCATTAGCGTCAATTCTATAATAAAACTTTTCGTAAATGAAAAAGGGAAAGGAATTAGCAGAACTATCACCATTATGGATTGCACCAGCATTACTATCGACTGTTGCGGAAGATATCATACCAGTTGCCCCACCAGCGATTGCGTTTGCTTCTGAATTATATACTCTTATTATTTGTGTCATTTTTCCTCAACTATTATTAAATCTAAAAGCAGCTTTACGAATAGATACGGGTGCACTGCAAGCTACTTCGTCAGCAGTAGACCCTCTTATATTGTGATAATCCTTTACAAACAACCTTGCAGTATATGATTTAGAAGGAGTCGACGAGGCAGTCTCGTTAACTTCTTTTAACGGTTTTGTAAAAGTAAACTTACCATCTTTAACATTTACTGGATATAAACATTTATTATAGATAACTAATTCTTCCAATCTACCTGTAAACTCAACGTTCAAAGAATCACCTTGATTACCTATAAATATTTTATTATTATTATGTTCTATCTCTTGTTGGAAATACCAACCTGTATTTGTGGTGCTATCATTGTCAGCAGTCAATACTTCTCCAGTCAAATCTTCTAATTTACCATTAACAAACATTTTTACATTACCACTAGTTAAATTAGCATCAAAGGTAATCATTACATTAGTAGGAGTTTTACCATCCAAAGGCACTTTTGTAGAACTAGTCAATCTAATTGCACTATTAGTATCCCAATACTGTACATATCTCAATGTACCATCAGTTTGTATTTGTAAATAAAACCTCTGATTAGAGAATAATAACATCTGACCAGTAGATAAAGTTCCATCAGCATCTAAATCTGGAGTAAAATGAACATTTATAGTCATTTCATCAGTTACCGAAAAACCTGTACTAGCTAATGGGTCAGCTGAACCAGTTCCTACATCTATAGATGCTGTACCTGCAGTTGTCATTCTCAAACAATTACCAGCTAAACCTTGTATATCATAGAATGGCCCAGTAGTACTACCGGCGTCTACGGCAGTTGTCATATTTTGAATTTGGTCAACTGGTGCAGTTGCTTTATCTCCGTCGCTACCAGCCTCATTCATAGGGTAATGTAAAACTGCATTATTATACTGACTATGAACGTGTTTATCATCAACCATTATAAAACCATACCAAAGGTCTGGGTCTGCACAGTCCCAAGTAAAATCTATATTGAAAGGATTATCTTCATTAGGTTTCGCAGCGAAGTTATTAACAACAGGTAGAGGGTCTTCAAAGATACCTAGTAAGTACGGTTTATTAGTACCATCTTCAGTATCTATATTTATTTTAGCATTATCAGTGGGTGTAGAGTTAGTTAATAAAATAGGTAATGTATCATTAGGTTCTAATTTGTCAACAGTTATAACATTGTTAAAGTCGATTTCAATATACTTATCATCGTCATTTGCTATACTTATAGGTTTGTACCCTATATGTCCTCCAGTTGATTTTTCTTTATCATAAGCTCCTAAACCGTAATCTTGTAAACTTACTATACCATCATCTTTGGTATTGAATATGTCCAAATTCCAAGTATTAACATTACGTCCGTCATTATACAGAGATTCATTAAAAGTTGCACCATAATTACCTTTTTCATGTATTTGTACACAATTTTTATAACTTTTTGCTGGTAAATATTTAGTTGTTCCAGAGGTATCATCTTGCCAACCGTGTTGTCCTGTCATGTTTAAAGTTTCTATCATCAACCAATATTTATATGGAGAAATCAAATATTTACCGTAAAAATATGTATCATCATCTCTTATTGTTAAGTAATGGTTTTCATTCAAGGTAACAGTATTACCATCTATTTTTTCAACTTTAAACGTAAATCCTGTCATACCTGTAGGGTTTGCATATGTATCATTATATTTATATAATATGTAATCTTCATTATCTCTATTAGCGAATATTGATGGGTCATCTACTTTTATAACTCTTCTATTACCTGCACCAAGGCCTGTAATTCTAGCAGAAGCGAAAATACATTCTCTTTTTTCTGGGAAAGCTACGAGGAAAATATCGGTATCATGAGGGTGTTCAACAGCATCTGTAGCTCCTTGTCCTCTAGATAAACCTATGACATTAGTACCGCTGTTCACACTTGTAACTTTAATAATTTCATTTACAATTTGAATATAACCATTTACTACAAAATCGTCTGCATCTGTAACTTTAACAGACGTCTCACCAGCTCCCAAAGCTGAAGCATCTGCTTTAGCAATGTTACTGCCACTATCTGCCCTTCTCAAAGTTCCCTGTATACCTGCTATAAACTTCATCATACCTTTTTGTGTAAAATAATCAGCATTACCAACACCATCAGAACCACTACCATCTGCTTCTACACTAAAAGAATTGTTAGCAGTATCTAAATCTCCTACTTCTAAACCTCTAAATAAATATGAGGGTGTACCTTCCGCATTGGAAAAGTTTGGAGATTCTCCATTACCTATATCAGGATGTATGGTAGCACTATCTCCTCGTGTTGAACTAGCGGCCCCTTGTCTTCCATAATTTTCTACAGCAGACGTAAAACCAACTCTTATGTTAGATACATCACTATCTTGATTTGTAACTATATTACCTGTTACTCTTGCGTTTTCAGTGTCAAATTCGTTTAAAAATATAGTTTTTATTTCACCTTCATAATCTGCGGTAGATATATCTGTTATACTATCAAATCCTAAACATATATAACTAGGCTGTTGTGTAGAATTTTCATACACATTCGTAACTGTGCTACTTCCATCTTGCCATGCTGTATTAGGTAGTTTTGCAGTAGACGGTATATCTATCCTCCCTACTGTAGCCATATCTCTTTTTACAGTAGCATTAGAATGTAGTAAATTAAAATATTTAAGTCTAACTGAGTCTATATAAAAAGACATATTACAGTCAGTTCTTTCAGAAGTTATTTGAGTGTCTGGTATACCTCCATCTTGGTAATATAATCTATCTCCTATTGCTACACCTGAGGCTGAGTTTATAGTTAATACCGGCAAACCACTTGATACAGTCCCCGGATTTTCAGTAACGTAAGTATCTGCAGCTGATGAACCGTCAGAAGTAGCAAAAGTTATGTCTGCACCTCTGTCAAGTAACAAGTAAGAGGGTGCAAATACTCCTGCCATAGTGCCATCATTTACAGCACCTGTAGCACTCACACCATAAACTTGAAGTGAAGTAGATGAATTAGCTGCAACAAGACCAGTTTCCCATAACCCAGCATCTGTGTTGAAATCTCCTTTTATAGCTTGATAATTATTACACCATATTGTCATAAATTTAGGAAAGTCTGACAAATTGTCAGCATTAATACCTTTAGTCCCTGACTCTGAGCTTACTTTTGTGTTTCTAAGTTTACCAGACGTGTACGGGTCGTTAGCTGAAAATAGTTCACCGGTGTCTGGTTCATACATACACCAGTAAGCACCTTCATCATCAGGATGCATCTGAATAGCTAATCTTACCCAAGCACCTATTGGACTCTTATCTAATGCTGTTGGTGCAGGGCCAAAACATACTTCACCAGTACTAGTATCTAAACCATACGTTGTGTCTGTGTATGTGCTACTATGTTTACCATTGTTACCTAAATTATAATAACATAACTCACCATCATGTTTTACTAAAGCTAATCCATAGAAACTTTTCGCAGAACTACCATCTCCAGCATCTTCACCAGTATTACTACCATCAGCATTTGCATTAGGTGTATGTCTTCTAACATATGTCATCAAATTATCATAATGTCTAGGTTCTTCCTCTCCAAATGTCACAACAATAGAACGACTCAATCTGTAATCATGGTCTGGTTCAGCAACAAGTGAATTCTGGTCGCGTATTAAAATAGGTGCTATTTCATCTATTTTTAAATCTATTTCTATTGTAGGTGGTACTGGTTGTCTACCGTCAGCTGTTGCTGTTGGCTCTCTAGAATATAAATGAACAGGAGTAGGTAAAGCTTTGCTAACCCAAGAAACTTGATGGTTAGAACTACCATCTTGTAAAGTACCATCGTACCTTCTTTCTGGATAATAAACTTCTGTTCCGGGTGTGTTAAAACGGTGTGGATATCTAGAATCAAAATGCAAAGAACTTCCTTTACCTCTAACTTGGTCACTACTTAATTTTATATGAGCGTAAGCAGCTTCTTCCATTTCACCAGTTTCTGGATTTGCACCGTGAAAGCTTAAATCTTCTTTTACCCTATCAAAAATAGAATCTTTTGTAGATAAAGTTTGTCTACCTTCTAAAAAAGTCAAAGGAGTTTCTTTGGCATATTTGATAATAGCCATACCTGCTTCATCATCATAAGCCTCAATATCCCAAGTATGGTATAATTCAGCTACTTCCATATCAAATCTGTTAGGAGTGGTATTATCTGTATAATAAGTATACGTATCACTTTGACCTTTATGTATAGGATAACACTCTATACCACTACGTGTTGCTCCAAACTTTTCAAAATGGTCAGCCCTATCTGTTGTAAACAATGTAGATTTACCACCGAACCTTTGCCCATAATCATAACCATCCTCTTTTGTCAAATACGGGTCATCTTTATTTATAACAACCGCACCTTTACTAACCAAAACACTTGAATCTGTAGATGGTCCTGTAAAATTCTCTTCTTCATAATTAGCTTCTGATTTATGAAAACCTGATATAACTACTATATCTTCGTTAGATATTAAAGTGCCTGTTCCAGAAGATTTACCACCTTCTCTATTTCCTATTTCATTTCTTAATTTATAAGCTCTAAGACCTATAGAATTAGAACCATCATCAGCATCTATGTCATTGATATAAAAACCAGCTTTAGCACCAGTTAATTTAGCATCTCCAAATGTAGGTTTTGCAGGTAAATTGAAATCCGTCAAGAATAAAGTGTTTTTTCTAACATTATCAACAGTACCACTTTGTATATCTGCTGTTGTTAGATTATTATCATACAAATCACCGTAAATAGCGTTCGGCATAACCGAAAACTGTGGGTCATCTCCCTTTATTAAAAATTTTGCTGCCATTAAATACCACCTATTTCATTTTGTCTTCTTAGTGCTTCAGGTAATGCTATCGCTATACGCTCTGCAAAGTCATCTGCATCATTAGTAACTATGTCGCCCTGTATATTTAAAGTTATGCCTGCTCCATAAACTCCCCCACCTAACATATTTTGTGTTTTAGGTATAATACTTTCACCGGGTTCTACTAAAACTGGGAAGTGCCTTCCTCCTAAAGAACCTCCATTATCATAGATACGACCACCCATGTCATAAGTTGGTGGTTTCATAGTGCTATGTAGAGTTCTGCTCAATGCTAAAGTAGTACCTGCACCTGCTACTCCAGCTATTCCTAGACCTATCCCACCTATACCTAAAGATAAAGCCATGTTAACTCCCATTATTGCTCCTGCAAGCATAATCATAATATCAGCAAGTCTACTACCTTCTTCTCCTGCTCTCATCATTAACAAAATACCTCCCATCAATAAGGCCTGAGATGCCATTTGTGCAGCAGCCATCTGTTTAAGGCCTGTTACACGTTTTTTGTCTGTAGCAATCAAATCCATAGTGGCTAACTGTAAAGCATAAGTATTCATCTCTGCTATAGGTAAAATCATATTAAAAGCTTTGAACATTACAATAGCCTCTAAACCACCTTCTCCCAGTAAGCCCAGAAGTTTAACTAACAATTTAACAGGCATCAACAAACCATGTACTAACATACCAAATCCTTGGCCTTCAGCGGTTAACTCTGCGAATGTATTTAACAATTCTTTCAGTAAGTCACCTAATTCTTTTAAAGTGTTTATAGTTAAATCTCTTATTACAGCTCCTTGGTCTGTTAATACTTTAGTACCATCTGATAATGTTTTTACAAAGAAAGATTCGAAATCAGCAACTATTGTGTGTAATGTTTCACCAAATTCATTCATAGTACCATTAGCTCTACCTACCTCCGTCGAGAGCAAAAATGGAGCCATAAGTGCATTTTTAACAACTTGTATTTGATTGGCTAAAGACTGTTGCTGTATATCTGCCATCCTTGTAGCAGCACCAGCTGAATTAGCTAAATCATCTACCGCACCTTCGAATTCTTCTGCGTTTTGAACTAAGTGAACAAAAGCAGTAGCACCACGAACGTTTAAATCTTCAAGTAAAGTTGTCATCAAATCAACATCAGATGCAGCAGGTCCCATAGCTTGTTTAAATTGCATAGCAATATCTGTTAACAATTTGAAATTACCTTCAGAATCCATTATCTCTACACCTAATTTACGGAAAGCTGCTTCACTATCATGTCGCATGTTGAGCGAACTCAGCCAAAGCCTGACGTAAACCACGACCTGCAATACCTGCTTCTAAAGCACGATTAGTTAAAACTTGTAAAGAACCAAGCAGTTGGTCTATGTTCTGACCTGTAGACACAAAGAAAGGCATAGCGAACTTAACAGCACTAGCTAAATCCTGATATTCAATCAAAGACATGTTAATAGCATGTGCAAACTTATCTGTAAGTGCTGCTGATTCTTCCATTTCTAAACCNAAACCAAAGATAGTCTGTGTGGTTAACTTAGCGATAGTGTCATGGTCACCTTGTACAGCCATAGATAATTTCAAAGTGTTTGCTAAAACCATTTGCGAATCTGAAGCTGATAAACCTGCCGACGCAAGTGTGTATAACCCTTCCGATGCCGTGTTTAGTGATATACCGTATTGAGTACCAAAGTTAACAATTTCATCAGATAAACTGAATAAAATATCATTGGTAGTTTGGAAAATAGATTGAGCGTTCATCAATTCCTTTTCAAATTCTTGGAATGTCGAAACAACTCCTTGTAATCTAAAGGCAAAAGCCATCAGAGCTATAGAACTTGCCATTAAAGCATTAACAAGACCAGTCTGTATATGTTGTATACCTCTGCGTAATGTAGAATTTATCTGCATTTGCATCTGTAACTGTTCTCTATATAGTTGATTGTTTTCTCTTAAAGCTTGTTTAAGTTGTGATAATGATAATCTTCTTAATCTGTTATTAGTGTTGATTACTTGATTACCTTCTCTTTCTATAACATTCTGTGCTCTATGAGCAGCTACTATTTGGTCAAGAATTCTTTTTTGCCGTTTGTAAGCATTTGTTCTTCTATCCATACCCTGCATACGGGCCTTTTGCATTTCGATTGATAACTCTCTATCTGCATAATCTTTACCCATAAAAGCAGCTTGGTCTAAATCACCTTTCCTGTTAAAAGCTACATCAACGCCAGCTGCTTGCATATCTTTTTGGAAACCACGATTAGCAGCTCTCATTTTAGCTAAAGATTGTTTATATATTTCAGCATCTCTTTTAAAAACTTCACCCATTTTAGTAACTCTGTGGTCACCGGGCACCGTTCTTGGTCTAGATTTAGCTGCATCTTTTTGTAATTGTGCTGCAACTTCTGCGCTACGACGTTTCATTCTTTGTGTAGCTGCTTCGTTACTAGCGTTGAGTTCTGCTTCTAATTTATCATGTGCAGCTTGTAACTCACCATTAGTGGCCTTTAACGCTGTCAAACCGCTCTTTTGTAATCTAGCAAGCGCACCATTATAATCTTGTTGCGTCTTTTGATAGCTTCCTTGGTCGAACGCCATTTTGACGTATGACCTTATAGTTAGGCCTGACATTACCATTTTAGTTTCTTAATACCTCTGATAAAGATTTATATTGCTTCATCTTTTGAATTCCAGCACGTAGCTCGAATTTGTTTTTCATTCTTTTAGTTTCTGCGTATTGACTGGAAACCTCAGGCTTTTCTTTAGCCATATTGGCTACTTCCTTATCACTATAGCCGTCAAAGGCATGCATAGTGGTATAGTTTTTAAGACCTAGTAACAAACCATCAAGTTCTACTCTAGGAATGTTTTTTATTTCATCCCAACTCATGTTGAGTCCTTTCATTAATGGTATATATACATATACCATCTCTATGGATTCACCTAGAGCTTTTACTCGTTTGGGTCTGAAGATACACCTAACATCACATTTGTAATTTGATATTTTAATGATGATGGTATTTTATCCCAAACAGATACTAAAGATGGCCCATCTGGGTTCTTTTCATCTGCTTTAGACATCATAGTGAAGGTTCTTTCTCTACCCATTTCCATGTAGTGTTGATTTTTTTCTTCATCTGACATGTGTTCATCTACCATTACCATTTTTGGTTCTTCAGCTTCTGAGAGTTCACACCATTGGAATTTTATACTTTTTCCTTTATATTCCAATTCAGCCTCTTGGACTTGCTCTGTTAACTCTACTAGCTCTTCAATACTCCAGTATTGCTTTTCTTCTTTTTCCATTTTTTCTCCTTTTTCTTTTCTTCTACAGGTGCTTTCACTTTATTTAACTTAGCGATTGCATCCCTTGCTTCTTCTTTTGCTAAAGGTTCGTCTGAAACGACGTTACCTTCAGAATCTTTAATAATGTATTTACCGTCTGCGGTAAACATTTCTAAGTAGTATCCGCTCATATATCAGCCTCAGCTGTTAATGTTGCATAAGTTGAATTATCAAATACAGGTTCTACGTTAGAATAGAATGTTATACTTTCTTCTGACACACCATCAGCATTTAGATTAACAGTATAATCCGTAATACATGCGTTTCTTATCGCAATGATTTCTTCAGATGCTTTGAGTTGTATATGTACTCTGTAACCATAGTTTTGATTACCATGAACTTGGTCTGCAGTAGACAACAATGTTGCACCTTCTACAGTAAGATTACTACCTGACCTAGATGCTGAATCTATATCGTCAGCAGTTTTAGCTGTAGTTGTAAAAGTTTTAACACCATGTCTTGCAGAATTAGATAACACTGCAAATCTTTGGTCTGATTTCTTTCTAGTAAAAGTTACTGAAATACCTTGTTTAACTTCAGCTTTCAAAGCTGTTCTTTGACCGAAGTAAGCAATATCTTCATCAACTTTATCTAAAGCTAAATCTAAACCTACCAAGTCAGATATTCTGTTTCTATTTGCTGCACTACTAAAATGTAAAGGTGCTGCATTAGCCGTATTATTATCTGCAACAATTTCTGCTATATCTGCAACAGCACTACCACTAGCGCCTGCACTAGCAGCATCAACTTTATATGTAGGATATTCCCTGTTAAAAACAAACGTTGATTGTGTAGCGTCTTCTGCAAAGGCTGTGTCACTAGTACCTGTTAATATTCTAACTATATTTGCTTTGGTTATATTGTTATTGTTAGCAAAAGCAATAGGAGTTCTAAATGTTAACGTTTGGTCAGTCAAATTGCCACCAGTTGTTGAAGCGGATAATTCAAAAGTATCAGCGTCAGTTACACTTGCTACATAAGCTTCAGATGGTATTCCCGTTCCGGTAACTAACATACCTGCAGTTATAGTAACGGCACCATCATGTTCTATAGTAGGGTCGTTGTTATAATCCATAGTACTATCTGTGAATCCTTTCGCATTGCTAAGTGTAGCTGCTAAAGCTAATTTAGTTGAACTGATAACTATAGCATAGTATGTTTCATCTGCACTAAAATTAGCCCCAACTAAAGCAGTGCTGTCATCCATAATTATATGAACAGGGTCGCCATCTGTCAAACCATGAGCGGCGTCGCAAGTTACAATGTTAGACGCACTACCTAAAGCACCATGTGTCACAGATGCTGCAGTAGCTATTAATACATTATCTACGTAAGTTTTTCCACCACTAACTCTGATACCACAGAGCTCATGCTCTGTAGTAAAAGAGGCGTGTACGTCACGTCCGAGATAATAAGCCATTTAAACGACCTCAGAGTGAGCCTGAGCCTGTTGGGTTCAACATTGTACTAGCAGGTACTGAAGTGTCAAACACTGGGTCAACGTGGCTTACAAAAGTCAAAGTCTCTTCTTGGACACCATCAGGTGATAAAGAAGTTCCTTTTTCTGCAAAAACACAATTAGGAACCATGATATGTTCACCGGTTGATTCTAATTGCACGTATAATCTAAAACCGAACTCTACAGTTGGTTGTGTCATATTAGCTGGTCCCATAAGTGTGGTTCCATTAATACCGTATCTACCGTCACTGAATAATAAATCGAAAAACGGTCCTGTTTTTTTCTTTGTTATTACAATTGTGGTTTCTTTTTTGATTTCAGCTTTTAGGGCAGTCCTTTGTCCCATGTAAGCTATATCTTCATCTACTGAGCCTAGTGTTATGTCAACACTGGTTACGTCGGTGAAAGGGTTATAGTTTGAGTTACCGTTAAAAACTGTTTGTGCACCTAAGTGCTCAATAACATCACCGGTATCTGTAGTAGACGTTGCTGCAATAATGGTAGGTGTACTATCCGTTACCTGAACACCATTGCTTTCGTCTTCTGTGGTTATACCCACTTTCACATCTCTTCCTAGGAAATATGCCATTTTTATTTTCTCCTCGAACGCTGCGCTGGCATTCGATAACTATAGTAGCACACACCAGTATATAAAGGTTTCGCTCAATTAACACCGAATCTCATTGCTTTACCATCGTAAATACTCAAATAGGGTAAAGCCCATAGAGAAACTCCTGCCATCTGTACTTTTTTATTAACTCCAAGCATATGATTAGCAGAAAAAGATTTACTACTTCCTTCACTGGCGTCTCTAACAAACTCTAAAAGGCCACCTTCACCTGCAACTGCCTCAGATAATGCTTTATCTGCTGCCATCAAATCTATAGTAGGATGTATTTTTTGACCGTTAGCTAATGTTGAAGATATGGCCCCTGCTGTCATTGAGTTTACAGTTATCGTATCGCTACTAGCTTTTATATCAGAAAACATTTGTCCATGTGTTCTAGCTGCATTAACATCATAAGCGTTTAAATTATTATTTTGCACTAATAAATCTCTAGTAGTAGCATCAAGTCCGTAATCAACAGAAGCAGTTTTTAATTTATTCTCTAAAAATCGAGTTTTACCTCTTCGTGCTAGAACAAAAGCAGCTATTCTAGCATAAACAGGTTCTTGACCACCTTTAACATCTGTAAGTGGAATTGTATAAGTAACTCCTTGTTGGTATCTATCTACATTAGCAAGAGCTGTTTTTGTAAAAGTTATCATTGCATTTTTCATAATCAAATTACCATTTTTAGCCATCAACATCTTTCCCTTTTTACCAACGGACTGTGTGCCAGATTCTACTTTACTTCTGATTTCTTGCGCACTAAATGATTGATTTCTCTGCATATCTAACATTATTTTGTTAACGTTTGATATTTGGTCTTTAAAATACTGTAAACCTGCATTGGCCATCTTTTTATACTTTTGTTCAGCGGTTAGTGATTTATTTTCTTTAGCTTCAGTAAAACTTTTAACCATTCTAGCTCTTGCTTTACCTGTGTTTTCAACACCGTGATGTCCTTCTGGCCCCATCTTTGCAAGAAAAGAAGTATTGGTAACTTGAAAATTTTTACCACCTATCTCTATATCTACACCGTACGCTCTTCCTTGAGGTCGTTCGGGTACTTTCATACCGGGAACCATAGGCTGTTCTTCTACAGCTTTCGAACCTCTTTCAAATTTACTTGTGTAAGAAAAGGAAGATTTTTTAAGGTCATTAGCTATACCTCCTAATGCTCTATCAACAATCTCATCACCACCCAAACCTGCAGTTCCCATAGCAAATCTATCAGGTGATACACCTAACTTTCCTAAATCTGTCACATTATAATAACGATATAAGATATAATTACCTTTGTAAAGACCTTGTACAAAACCACCTTGCCTTTTATACAAAGGAACAGGTTGAGTATGAGGTCTTCCTGCAGAACCTTTCACAGATACTAGTCTACCTGTTTCAGGAGTTGCCCCTTTCTTAGCATAGTAAGGCATATAACCACCGGCAACACCAATGATAGGCTCATTCATTTGCTTTATAGAAGCCTGAACGTTCCTTTTGTANACCATAATTACGTCCTGAAGTTAGTGAATGTAATCATAAAATCGGCAGAAGCACCGTACCATTGTAAGTCNGGTATAAATCCAATATTAGCCCAAGCATTTAAATGTCTTTCGAGGACTTGTGTGTCTTCTTCTTCGTAAGTGTCAAAGTTTATATCCATAACACCGTTCGCAACATTTAACATTAACCAGTTCAATAATCTTCGCTGTTTGTAATAAACATCACTAGCAGAACTAGCACCACTTACTACCTGTATAGTTGTCTCTTTTTCACATATGAGGTGAATAGTATAACTTGCACCGTAAATTTCACCTGTTCCTGATGAAGAACCTAGTGTTGCACCCTGTCCCATCAGTTGCTCTTCAAAACCTGAACCGTTGTGTTGTACTATAATTGCTGGAAACTTCAATTCTTCTACTTCTGGAAACTCACCAAACACGTGTATATTCTCACCGTCTTCTGTGAGTGTGTTTATACTATCACTTATCCCTGTCATCAGGGCTCTTTCAATCACATTTAGAAAATCCTTAGCCATATGCTCTTCTCCTACTTNNTCTNTCTCCTCTTACTCTTACAGCNCCNANNTCCATNTATTCATCTCTATANTCTTTAATANTCTNTATTCTCCATTCAGCTTCTTTATANANATATATATCTTTAAGCTCTACTGAGTTAGAGC
>FUFK010068352.1_pt1 | contig 16833 bp, 19 predicted proteins | sample 1021851 | NCBI WGS metagenome assembly FUFK01 (sample SAMEA51879418, study PRJEB19060) | metagenome | reverse complement strand
TCTCCTTTAGCAAGTCGGTCTAAACTATAACCCTCAACATAAAAAATATTTTTATCTTTTTCAGAAAGAGTACCGCCATTCATAACATTTGGATGAGTAATTAAACATCCACTTGCCGATGCTAATAGCTTAGCGGTAGGAAGTGCATCCCCAGCGAAACCTCCTACTTGACAACCAATACCAGTTGGAACAATGAATATTGTTGGTGAATTTTCCATTATTAAAAATATTTAAATTTATATTTTTTAATTAGCTAAGACAGCTTTAATTTTAAGTTTTTTTGTTCCAAAAGAGTCAATAGAATTTTGAATATCAACAATTGACCATCGAATTAAATCACCTTTTTTTTCTAAATTTGCAATGATAAATTCTCTTAAATTTTTTAATTTTATTGAGACTGGCCAATCTAAATAATAATCAACTGAACTTAATTTCATTTTTGATATTTACCAAATTGATCATTATATAAATCATCTTCGACTTCTTTACCAATAACAATATTCAAATCTGACTTGGGATATGCCACACATAAAAGTGCAAAGCCCTTTTCCCTCAAGTCATCATTTAATCCCATAGCATCTTCTTGATCTACAGATCCTTCCAATATCATGGATGCACAATCTGTACAAACTCCTGAACAACAACTACTTGGTAANTCTATTCCATTCATTTTTGCCGCTGAAATAATATCTTGATCTTCAGAACATAAAAAACTAAAAGTCTTTTGCTCAAATTGAACTTTGATATTGTATTCAGGCATATCCTAAATCTTNTTGCTAAACTGCTGAACCTCCTACAACTTCTAATATTTCTTGNGTAATAGCTGCTTGTCTGGCTTTGTTATAGGTTAGATTCAAAGTACTTGCTAATTCTTTAGCATTATCACTNGCATTATTCATNGCNGTCATCCTNCANGCNAGTTCTGAAGCTGCNGACTCTTGAAGAGCTCTTAGTACCTGATTCTGTANATATAANGGTAATANNGAATCTAATAGTTGATCAGGACTTTGTTCAAAAACAATATCTGATGGCAACTTCTCTGATTCACTTTTTTCAATATTTGATTTTTCAACAAGTAACTTACTATCTTTTGTAGTCAACCTAAAAATTTCATCGTTTTCCTCAGCAATTCCTTGAGGGTCAAGTGGTAATAGTGTTTGAACGACAGGAGCGCAGCTAACTAAAGTGATGAATTTCGTGTATATAATTTCCACCCTATCAGAATTTTCTGAAAGGAACTGAGCTAAAATCTCATTTGTAACTCCTTCAGAGTCCTTGACTGTGGGTACCTGTTCTAATTCTTTAAAAGTACTTTTAATTACATATCTATCCTTTCTATTTTGAAAATANCCAATAGCTTTCTTCCCTACCAAAATTAAATTTGGCTNATACCCTTGTTTGACTAATTCTGCGTATCTTATTTCTACCTTTTTTATAATATTNGTGTTGTANCCACCGCATAAACCTCTATCCGCAGTTATACANACCAAGGTGATACTCTTTACTTCTCTCTTNGATAANAGAGGAGAGTCTACAGCCTCAAATTGTACTCTAGATTGAATATTTTCTAANACTCGTGCAAGTTTATCTGCAAAAGGTCTACTCTTAAGAACTTGATCTTGAGCTCTCCTAACTTTTGCAGCTGCAACAAGTCTCATGGCCTCCGTTATTTTTCTTGTATTTTTAACGGAAACGATTCGATCTCTAATCTCTTTAAGATTTGCCATGGTATCTCCTAAATAAATTTAAACTGTGGCAAGCATTGATGATTTAACTTCATTTATCACCTCTTTTAGCGTCGCTTCTAATCCATCATTTAATTTCTTTTCTTTAAGAATCTCTTCTATAAATTCCGCTTTATTTAACTTTAGGTATTCCCTAAGTTCAGTTGCAAATTTAGTAACATCTTCAACAGGAACCTCATCAATAAGACCTTTAACTCCTGCATAAACAACTGCAACTTGTTCTGCAAGGTTCAGTGGAGAGAATTGAGGTTGCTTTAATAACTCTCTTAGTCTTTTGCCTCGTTCAAGTTGTTGCTGTGTTGCTTCATCAAGATCAGATGCAAATTGAGAAAAAGCAGCTAGTTCATCAAACTGTGCGAGTTCTAATTTTAAAGTTCCTGCAATTTTTTTAATTGCTTTTGTCTGAGCGGCTCCTCCAACACGGCTAACAGAAATACCAACATTAATAGCTGGTCTTAATCCTGAGTTAAATAAATCTGCACTCAAGAATATTTGTCCATCTGTAATTGAAATAACATTAGTTGGGATGTAAGCAGAAACGTCCCCTGCCTGAGTTTCAATAATTGGAAGAGCTGTCATAGAACCCCCTCCCATAGCATCAGAAAGTTTTGCTGCTCTTTCTAACAATCTACTGTGTAAGTAGAAAACATCTCCTGGATAAGCCTCTCTTCCTGGTGGTCTTTTTAAAAGAAGAGACATTTGTCTATAAGCCTGAGCTTGTTTCGTTAGATCATCATAAATAACAAGTGTTGCTTTACCNTGNTACATAAAATGTTCAGCAATTGCTGCACCGGTATAAGGTGCTAAGTACTGTAAAGCAGCTGGTTCTGAAGCTCCTGCACTAACTACGACTGTATAATCTAGNGCTCCTCTCTCTCTTAAGACCTCTACGATGTTTGCTACTGATGCTGACTTCTGACCAATAGCTACGTAAACACAAACTACGTCTTGACCTTTTTGGTTNATTATNGTGTCNATAGCAATCGCAGATTTTCCAGTTTGTCTATCACCAATAATTAATTCTCTTTGACCTCTTCCAACAGGAATCATTGCATCAATAGATGTGATACCTGTTTGCATTGGTTCATGNACTGATCTTCTCTTNATTATTCCAGGAGCCATTTCTTCNATCAATCTAGTATCACTNGTNGGNATTTCCCCTTTCCCATCTATTGGTTGTCCNANAGGNTTAACAACTCTCCCCTGCATTGCNTCNCCAACTGGNACAGATGCGATTTTACCTGTNGACTTAACGTTACTTCCTTCTTGGACNCCAAGTGCCTCNCCCATTAAAACNGCTCCAACATTATCATCTTCAAGATTNAANGCTATACCTTCGGTACCATCCTCAAATTCCAATAANTCACCNGCCATGACCTGATCNAAGCCATATATTCTTGCAATGCCATCACCGATTTGCAGAACAGTTCCTACATTGCTAACACTTACAGATTGGTCATAATCAGTTATTTGTTGTTTTAAGATTGAACTGATTTCATCAGGGCGTATAGATACCATGGATTTAAGAATTTAAGGTTGATTTAAAAGTTACTTGGAAAGAGATAAGCCAAGTTTTCTTATTTGTGAAGCAAGAGAAGCATCAATTACTTTTGATCCTACACTGGCGACGAAACCACCAATAAGAGATGGGTCGATTTTAGTTACAAGTTCTAATTTTTCNGTTCCAGCAATATTGATGATCTTTTTGGTAATTAAACCTTTCTGTTCATCAGTAAGCTCGACTGCAGAAGTAACAGTTGCCAAAGCAATATTACTATTTTCTCGGTAAATCTCTAAAAACCTATCAAGAATTGAAGTAAGGATTCCAATTCTTTGCCTATCGGCCAATAATTTTAAGAAATTCAGTAAAGAAGAATTAACCTTATTTGAAAAAATTTCAATAATGATTTTCTTCTTAGCATCTGTCTCTAAAATGGGNGAGGATAGTGCCTTCTCCAATTCAGGGGAATCATTTATTAATTCCAAGAGTTGTTTAACCTCAGAAACCATCTCTTCAGTTTGCGAATTTTCATTCACAACTTGAAGTAATGCCTCTGCGTATGGTGTAGTAACTGAATTTAAAAGTGGCATTAGTTCACCTCAATATTGTTAATTGATTGAGTTACCAAATTTTCTTGTGTTGTTTTATCAAGTCGATTTGGGAGAGAATCTAAGGCTTTCTTAATTGCCAGTTCAACAGCTTCTTTTCGAAGTTGAGAAATTGCTCTGGATGCTTCAGAGCTCTCATCAGAGATTGCACTTTGTTTAATTCGTGCCATCTCCTCTATCGCTTTTTTCTCACTTTCCATTCTGATTGATTCAGATCTTTTAAGGGAATCTGCTTTTATTTGAGAAGCTTTTTCTTCTGCTGAAGATAAATCTTTCTTCGCCTTTTCTAAAGCTTGAGTTGCATTTAGGAGTCGATCTTCAGCATCTTTTAATTCAAGAAGGATTCCTTCTCTCCTTTTTTGAAGCATTTTACCTAGGAAACCAGGCAAAAATTTATAAAGACCGAAAACTACTACAGCCCAATTAAGGATATTGGTTTCGAATAAATTGAAGTTCAATCCAAAACCTTCTGTAGCTAAAAGAGTTAAATTCATTTTTCTAGAATCAATCTATTAACAATAAGTTCGCTTAGATCATCAGCCTGTTTAGAAAGTTGATCACGAGCAGCAGACGTCTGACTTTCAATTTCTAGTCTTGCTTTTTCTTTTGAAGCATTTGCTTCATTGTTGGCAAGTTCTAGTGCTTCTTTATAAAGCTTGTCAGACTCATTCTCAGCTTCGCTCACAATTCTTTGGGCTTCTGTACGAGCACTTTGAAGCTGAGTTAATAAATCAGCTTCTAATTTTTTAACCTCAGAAAGTTTATTTTTGGCCTCAATAATATTATTACTTACAAACTTTTCTCTTTTTTCTACAACATTGCCAACAGGCTTAAAAAAGAGAGAATTTAATATGTAAGTAAGTGCAACTACTTGTATNGCCATTAGTGGCAAAGTGGCATTTATATCAAATAATCCACCTTCTGTAGCACCAAAAAAATTAAAGGCCAACATATGTTTTAGTTGAAGTTAAAAAATTAAATTTAAATATTGCTAATAAGGATTAGAAGCAATATTAACTTTTAGGAAAAAGGATTCGCAAAAAGTAGTACCAAAGCCACAACTAATCCGTAAATTGTTAATGACTCCATGAAAGCGAAAGATAAAAGAAGAGTTCCTCTGATTTTACCTTCAGCTTCTGGTTGACGGGCAATACCCTCAACAGCACCTTGAGCTGCGTTACCTTGTCCAAGACCTGGGCCAATAGCACCTAGACCAACTGCTAAACCAGCAGCTACAACTGATGCAGCGGAAGTAATCGAATCCATAATTTTGAAATAAAGAGCTTAATACTTGTGATAAATCTTTGTTGTCATACACGCTTGGACATCCTTTNTTTTAAGAATGGGTCTGATATTTTCAGACCTACGCGATTANATATNTTGCCAGATTACAGACACTTTGTAAAAGCNTCTGAATGTATNNGAAGANAGCTAATGATGTTCTTCAACAGCTTCTCCNATGTAGTAGGCCGCTAAAGTTGCAAAAATCAATGCCTGAATTGCACTAGTAAATAATCCTAGAAACATAACNGGTATTGGGAGAATNAGNGGAACTAAAAANACTANAACACCAACNACAAGTTCATCAGCCAAAATATTTCCAAATAGCCTGAAAGAGAGTGATAAAGGTTTNGTNAAGTCCTCTAGAATTTTGAAAGGAAGCATAATTGGAGTTGGGTGAACATANTANTCGAAGTATCTCCANCCCTTATTGCTTAAACCTGCATAGAAATAAGAAAGTGAAACCAATAAAGCCAAGGCTATNGTTGTATTGATATCNGCAGTAGGTGCTCCTAATTCTCCACTTGGTAANTTAATCAATCTCCAAGGAATTAANGCTCCNCCCCAATTACTAACAAAGACGAATAAAAATAAAGTNCCTATAAATGGCATCCAATCTCTATAAACTTTTTCACCTATTTGCGTCCTAGCAAGATCTCTTATGTAATCCCAGAGAAACTCAAGCAGGTTTTGAAGGCCTTTAGGATCATTTTCCATTTTTTTAGTTCCTAAAGAAATAAAAACTAATAACGCTCCTAATAAAATCCAAGATGTTAAAAATACCTGCCCATGAAGTCTGATATTTCCAATTTGCCAATAAAGATGTTGACCAACTTCTAATGCTGCAAAATTTGTTAGCAAGGAATTAAAAAACATTTGTTTTGAATAAAAAAATTTACTTAAGAACGTGAAAAATAAAGAATGAGAGAAGGCTTGTAAATGAAAAAACCTATCATCGCAGGAAAAATATCTAAAGATCCTAGCTTGCTCGCAAAAATAAAGAGGCAAACTGGGACTAATAGTTGCAATTTTGATACACCTGATGATTCTTTACCAAGTTTCCCTATACTTTTGGCAAGCAAACGTAGGTAAAAAATGCCAGCAATTGCACCTGTAAAAATACTAAAACCAAAAGTAAATCCTAGAAAAATTCCAGTTATTGAAGCTATAAAAATAGAAACAATAAAAGTAATTCCAAAAATTGTTAATTGCAATTTTGTATATTCATCATTTTGAGAAAGCAAATTATCTATTTGATTGGCAATGCCAGATTTACTTTCTTTGATGATCGAATTATTCAGGGATTGAGGAAATTGAGCATTCTCATTAGAAGGATGCTCAAGTTTTTTTCTATTTGAGTCCACTGATGTGAACATAGTTTAGAAACCTCTCTNAATGGTTTGAAGTAAGTATATAAACTCACGGAATCTATCACGGAGAGGTGCCTTTTAGCTAGTTTTTTTTTATAAAAAATTAATTCTTAAGATTTATGATNAATCTGTAGACCATTTTTTACTTTATTCTTCAAAAATAAAATTTATGAAAAGTCATCTTTTTATTGCTTTAACACTTTAAAACGTTAATAAAAGACTTGGCAAAATCTCAATTAAACGTCTCAATAGTACATATACATTTAAAAAATTGGAGATAAGTCAAGAAACAATAAAATATAAAAGAATTTCTAAAAGAAAAAAACCCTTTAGTTCTAATTACAAAAAAAATTTAAGCAATTTAACAGAGTCTATCTTTCCCCTACCTTGGATGGTATGGCCTTATGAAGCTAAAATCCTCCTTATCCTCGTAGGAATATGGTCAATATTCGGCATCCTCATTCTAGGATCGTCAAGTTGGTGGGTAGCCAGTAGAGAAATGGGAAATTGGGCTTACTTTTTAAAAAAACAAATTATTTGGACAATTCCAGGGATTGGTTTATTTTATTTCACTCTTAATACAAACATTAGAAATCTTTTAAAGTTTTCAAGGATTATTTTTTATATTTTATTCTTTTTAATTTTTCTGACTAATATTACTGGAATTACAGTAAATGGATCTTCAAGATGGCTAGTGCTAGGAAATTTACGTCTGCAACCATCTGAATTAATTAAACCTTTTTTAATTTTAGAAGCTTCTAATCTTTTCGCTCATTGGAATCTGATAAAGAATGATAAAAAATTAATTTCAATTATGTCTTTTGGTTTATTAATTTTATTAATACTAAAACAGCCTAATTTAAGTACTGCATCATTAACTGGAATTCTTTTTTGGGTTATGGGTTTATGCGGAGGAGTACAACTTAGCACTCTTTGCTCATTTGCCTCATTAGGATTCATAACTGGTTGTTTTAGTATCCTTATTAACGAATATCAAAAACTTAGGGTTACTTCATTTATTAATCCTTGGAAAGATCAACAAGAAAGTGGATTTCAATTGGTTCAGAGTCTATTAGCCATTGGTTCAGGCGGTCTATTCGGGCAAGGTTTTGGGCTTTCTATACAAAAATTACAGTACCTACCATTTATGTATACAGATTTTATTTTTGCCATCTTTGCAGAAGAATTTGGTTTGTTAGGATGTTCCCTTTTCTTAGGATTTTTAGCAATTTTTTCTTATATAAGCCTCAGAATTGCTCTTAAGTGCAGGAATAATTATACAAAGTTGGTTGCTATTGGATGTGGCGTATTATTAACAGGTCAATCAATAATGCATATTGCTGTAACAACAGGTTCAATGCCTACTACAGGCTTACCACTACCTTTTATCAGTTATGGCGGAAATTCATTATTAGCATCTTTTTTTATTGCAGGAATGTTACTGAGATGTTCATTAGAATCAACAGGGTTCATAGGTATGATTTATACACGAAAGACGCTTAATTAGTTAGAATTTAGAGGATTTAAGTTAAGCTATCGAATCATTTAATTTAGTTATTTCAGAATTATCTCAAAATGGTAATCTGCTTATGGAAAATGGTCTTAATAATCCAGGCCCATTTACTATATTTTTGGTTTTCATGGCAGGACTTTTAACTAGTCTGGGGCCATGCTCGATATCATTACTACCAATCACAATTGCTTATATAGGTGGAACAGACAAAAATAAATTTAAACTTATTAGTTTTTCAGGAGGAGTAGTTTTTTCACTCGTCGCATTGGGTGCTGCTAGTGGATTATTAGGGAAAATCTACGGGCAAATACCAACTTATTACACCTCGGTAGTTGCCTTGATAGCAATTATTATGGGTTTAAATTTATTAGGAATTCTAAAGTTTCAATTCCCGAATGGACCTGATTTAAAAATAATTGAAGATAAAATACCATCCTTTTTAGCACCTTTTGCAATAGGGTCTGCCTTTGGACTAGCCTCTTCACCTTGCATTACTCCAGTACTAGCAACCCTTTTAGCTTGGGTATCGCAAGCTAAAAACCCTACAATCTCAATTATTTTTTTATTTTTCTTTGGAGTTGGCCAAGTAATTCCTCTAATCATTGCTGGAGCTACAGCAGAAAACTTAAAAAAATTTTTAGAGCTCAGAAAATTTAGTCAAATAATTCCTACTTTAAGTGGGATATTTTTAGTTTCCCTTGGATTATTAAATTTATTTTCAAATTGGATTTAAATGATTATTTTTAAGAATTTAATTTTAAAAATATCAAGTTTAAGATTCGCTATATCACTCATAATCTTTATAGCCATTTCAAGTGGCATAGGAACTTTCATACCTCAAGGTAGTAATAAAAAATTTTATATTGATATTTTTGATAATGCTCCTATTTTGGGATTTTTAAATGGCGAAAAAGTCTTAAAACTTCAATTGGATCATATTTATACAAGCTTTTGGTTTTTATTTGCATTAATTCTTCTTTGCATTTCTCTAGCAGCTTGTAGTTTCAGGAGGCAAATCCCTTCCTTAAAAGCTTCATTAAAATGGATCGAATATAAGAATGAAAAAAAATTTAGCAAACTGCAATTAACCTCTAGTCACCAAATAAATGAAGATGCAGACTACATATCAAAAGCAGATTTATTACTTAAAAAACAAGGATGGCAAACATACAAATATAAAAGTCATCTTTCTGCAAGAAGGGGGTTAATTGGGAAAATCGGTCCTTTAGTTGTACATATTGGATTGATAATATTACTAATAGGCTCAGCATATGGAAGTTTTACCAATCAATCAAAAGAACAATATTTATTGCCTGGGGAAAGCTTGGATCTTATTAATGAGAGCACGAACTCAAAAGCCAATATAAAGTTAGTTGATTTTTCTATAGAACGAGAAAGTGATGGTATACCCAAACAATTTATTTCAAAGTTAGATTTTTTTTCTGAAGACTTAAGATTAAATGAAATAAAAACTGCCAAAGTTAATCACCCAATAAGGTTTCAAGGATTAACTATTTATCAAGCTGACTGGTCAATATCAAATGTTGTTTTAGAAATAGATAATATCCTTTATCAATTACAATTAAAGGAGATTCCTGAAATTGGAAATCAAGTTTGGGGGGTTTTAGTTGAATTAGGTTCAGAGAATAAAAAAAATTTCCTTTTAACAATAGATAATGAGAATGGTCCACTTAAAATTTCCAATATAGAAAATTTTTCAGGAAATAATCTCTACATAAATGAAGAACCCTTGGAAATTAATTCTTCAAAAGTAGCTCTAAAAAAAATAATCCCCAGCAGTGGATTGATAATTAAAAATGATCCGTCTATTCCTTTTATTTATTTTTCTTTTATCTTAATAATTTTTGGAACAATAATAAGTCTTATACCTACTAACCAATTATGGATTCTTGTAAATATTGAATCACAAAAGTTATCCATTGGAGGTCTAAGCAATAAAAATTTAGTTGGTTTTAAAAAAGAATTTTTTAAATTATTAGAAGAAATTAAAAATTTTTAATTTTTTTTCTGTCCACTAAAAATATCTAATTGCATAGAAACATTTCCTCTGGGGTTAAATGCAGCATTTAGATGTATCCAGTGCGGTGAGCCTGCATTCACTAAATCATCCATAATTCTATTAACAACTTCCTCATGTGATATTTTCATATCTCTGAAATTATTAATATAAAGCTTTAGAGATTTCAACTCATAGACTCTCAAATTTGGTTGATAAACAATATTTAGCTTGGCAAAATCTGGATAGCCTGAAAAGGGGCACTTACATGTAAATTCAGGTAACTGGATAGAAATTTCATAAATTCTTTTTTTATTTGGATTCTCAAAACAAATTATTTTTGATTCTTCAATAATTCTTTCACCATATAGTGGACTTTTTGTCGAATCATTTAATTTAGCAGTACTCATTTTTAATGGAACTTATTTACTAAACCTATATAAAAAGATCAAAATTCGCAAAAGTCTCAACAAGCCTAAGTATTACAGTTGACTAAGTCAAAACCTGTGAAATCTTATTTTTGTATCAATAGTAACAATCATAATGCCATTCAAAAGGGTTATATGTGTTTAGTTCAAAGACAAAATTAATGGACATTTGTTTGATAACTATCGATAACAACTTAAATAAATCACTTCAACCAAAGAGTGCAATTGGAATGCTATGGCTTCAAACACACTTTGAAAATGATCAGTGGGAAGCATTATCAAATAGTACAGTAATTATTTCTGAAAAAAACTCCAAATTATTAATAGAAGATGCCATAAATGCAGGTCTTGATATTAAATGTTTTTCTGATATTTCAATGATGGATGTTTTCCCAAAAAACAATTAAAATAATAATATTCAAAGTCTAATCATGAAGAAAATTGAGGCAATCATACGTCCATTTAAACTGGAGGATGTAAAAATTGCATTAGTAAACTCTGGTATTGTTGGAATGACTGTGAGTGAAGTCAGAGGTTTTGGAAGACAAAAGGGACAAGTTGAAAGATATAGAGGTTCAGAGTTTACTGTTGAATTCCTTCAAAAACTCAAAGTAGAAGTTGTAGTGGAGGATGAAAGAGTTAATTCAGTCATTGATGCAATTGCTGAAGCAGCAAAAACTGGGGAAATCGGCGACGGGAAAATATTCATCACATCAATTGATTCTGTTGTGAGAATTAGAACTGGCGACAAAGATGAAGAAGCTCTCTAATTCAAAGAGTTTCATTTACTAAATTTTGTATATATTCACTATTAATTCTTGGATTTGGTTCACTTCTTAAGCACATCCAAGCTAGATATTCATGATTGCCAGCTGGACCTACTAAAGGGGAAGCTATCAAATTCTGTATATTCCATTGAAAATTCTTAGCCGCATCAATAACAGACTCTATAGCCTCAGTATGGAATTTAGGATTTCGAACAACGCCACCTTTGCCGACTTTATCTTTACCAACCTCAAATTGCGGTTTAATTAAAAATATTCCCTCTATAGAATCACCTACTAATAAATTACTAATAGAATTAAAAACTAACTTTAATGAAATAAAAGACAAATCAGCAACCACAAAATTTGGCAATTCAACACTTCTAGATAAAAGATCATTAGGTTTTAAATTTCGAATATTTGTTCGTTCAAAAAGTATAACTTTTGGATTTTTTCTAATTTTCCATGCAGTCTGTCCATAACCTACATCTACTCCATAAACTAACTTTGCGCCTTGTTGCAATAAGCAATCAGTAAATCCCCCAGTTGAGATTCCCGCGTCAATACATATTTTATCTTTTACATTTATTTCAAGTCTTTTAAATGCCTCTAATAATTTTTCGCCTCCCCTTGATACAAACATAGGTCCGGAATCGATAAACAATTCAGAACCAATTAATACTTGCTGTCCAGGTTTATCCAATACTTTGCCATTAATATCTCTTACTTTGCCTGCAAGAATTAAACCTTGGGCTTTTTGACGAGTTTCACATAAACCTTTGTTGAGAAGATAAAGGTCTAATCTACTTTTTTCAATCATCTATTCATCCAAAAAAAAAGACTGAATAATGAACTTCTACAAGATTAAGATCCAAATTCTTTAATACCTTCTAATTTTAAATGCGAACTAAAGAATTACCCATTATTAACGAAGGCAATTTGTAAAAATATTTTAATATTTAAACTTTCTTTAAACAGTTAAAAAATCTGTTACAAAAAAAATAATTAACAGGCAAATATGTGCAATGGCAAGTACATCTTTAAGGTATAGGGCAATTATTCGATTTTGGTTATAAAGTTTAAGATGGTGATTATTAAAAATTGTGATCGAGCGTTACACATTACCCGAAATGGGGCAAATCTGGACTGAAAGTGCAAAATTCCATAGTTGGCTTAAGGTTGAAATAGCTGCGTGTGAAGCAAATTGTTCTCTCGGAAAAATTCCTGAGAATGCCATGAAAGATATTCGTTCAAATGCAAAGTTTGATGAATCCAGAATTAAAGAAATTGAGAAAGAAGTTAAACATGATGTAATAGCATTTCTTACAAGCGTCAATGAATTTGTAGGAGACTCTGGTAGATACATTCATGTTGGAATGACTAGTAGTGATGTACTTGATACCGGATTATCTCTTCAGTTGAAAGATTCTAGTGAATTATTACTAAAAGAAATTGAGAAACTAGAAAATGAAGTCAGATTATTAGCAAGAAAGCATAAAAATACATTAATGATTGGCAGATCACATGCTATTCATGGGGAGCCAATTTCCTTTGGTTTTAAACTTGCAGGATGGTTAGCAGAAATAATAAGGAACAAAAAAAGATTATTAACACTTAAAGAATCCGTAGCAATAGGACAAATAAGTGGTGCAATGGGTACTTACGCCAATACAAACCCTGAAGTTGAACAAATAACTTGTGATTTACTCGGCTTAAAACCAGATACAGCAAGTACCCAAGTTATATCAAGAGACAGACATGCAGAATATGTTCAAACAATTGCACTGGTTGGGGCTTCGCTAGATAGATTCGCTACTGAAATAAGAAATTTACAGAGAACTGACGTTTTAGAAGTTGAGGAAGGATTCACAAAAGGGCAAAAAGGAAGTTCAGCAATGCCTCATAAAAGAAATCCTATTCGGAGTGAAAGAGTAAGCGGTTTAGCGAGAATTTTGAGAAGTTACGTATTAACAGCTCTGGAAAATGTCCCACTTTGGCATGAACGAGATATTAGCCATAGTTCAAATGAGCGTATTATGTTACCTGACGTATCAATCTGTTTGCATTTTATGCTTAGAGAAATGAAAGATATAGTAAGCAATTTAGAAGTTTATCCAAAAAATATGCTCAAAAATTTAAATATATATGGCGGCGTAATTTTTAGTCAGAAAGTTTTACTTTTGCTTGTAGAGAGCGGCATGTCTAGAGAAAAGGCGTATAGCTTAGTACAAAAAAATGCGCATCAGGCCTGGAATACTGAGAATGGGAATTTCAAAGAAAATATAGAGAGAGATAATGAAATTATGGATTTTATTGATCAAAGTGATTTAGAAGAATGTTTTAACCCTTCAATTCATCTCAATAATTTAAGTGTAATATGGGAGAAGCTCGGTATCTAGATTACTGAAAACCTTATCTCATTTTAATCAGTGTTTTCAGAAGAATAATGACAAAAAACTTTAGGATTGAAAAAGATAGTATGGGAACAATAGAGGTTCCCATGGAAGCTTTATGGGGTGCTCAAACACAAAGATCAATAATAAATTTTTCTATTGGAGAAGAATTAATTCCAATTGAGTTAATTTATTCACTCACCCTCATAAAAAAAGCTGCTTCAATTGCTAATTTCAATTTAGGTTTAATAGATAAAAGAAAAAAAGATTTGATTGTAGAGGCATGTACAGAAATACTTGATGGGCTTCATGATTCACAGTTTCCCTTAAAGGTTTGGCAAACAGGTAGTGGCACGCAAACAAATATGAATGTTAATGAGGTAATTTCAAATATTGCAGCATTAAAAACAAATTCAAAGCTTGGTAGTCATCAACCAATTCATCCGAATGATGATGTAAATAAATCTCAGTCAACTAATGATACTTTTCCTGCTGCTATTCAAATATCTGTTGTTAATGAAATAATCAAAAATTTAGTTCCAACTATAAGAGAACTTACGAAGATCCTTGATAAAAAAAGTGAAGAATGGAAAGACCTAATAAAGATAGGAAGAACCCATTTTCAAGATGCAGTGCCCCTTACTTTTGGGCAAGAAATATCAGGTTGGTCAGAGCAACTTAAAGATGCTGAAAATGCAATTGTTATGAGTCTGAATGAATTATATTTCTTGCCTCTTGGAGGAACTGCGGTTGGTACAGGGATTAATTGTCCAAAAGGATTTTGTGAAGAGTCCATAAAATCAATTTCCGATTATACGAATCTAATGTTCTATAAATCAAAAAATAATTTTTCTATCATGGCCTCGCATGATCGTCTAGCTCAAGTAATGAGCCAGATAAAAATATTTGCAGGTGCATTGTTTAAAATTTCAAATGATATAAAAATTCTATCTTCTGGTCCAAGATCAGGAATATATGAATTAATTATCCCTCAAAATGAACCTGGAAGTTCTATTATGCCAGGTAAAGTAAATCCGACTCAATGCGAAGCCCTATCAATGGTTTGTACTCAGATAATGGGTCTTGAATATGCAGTTTCAATAGCAAATTCTAGCGGCACTTTGCAGATGAATGAATATAAGCCTCTTATTGGATTTAATATTCTTACAAGTTTAAAATTACTTAAAGATGCAATAGAAAACTTCAGAATAAAATTAGTTGCTGGGATGGAACCTAATCAAAAAAAAATGAAGTTAAATTTAGAAAATTCATTAATGTTGGTTACAGCCATAGTGCCAAAAGTTGGTTATGAAAAAGCAGCTGAAATTGCAAACCTTGCTTTCAAAGAATCATTAAATTTAAAAGAGGCAACACTTAAACTTGGTTATTTAAACGAAGATGAATTTGATGAAGCAATGAATATTAATTCAATGATTTGATAAAAAATTTAAGAATTATTGTCAATTCTTTTTGTTGCAGGATTAATACCTTCAGAGACTTTTATAAGATCATTAGATTCAGAAACAGGAAAACGGTTAATAGCTTTTAATGCTAGCTTTGCTTTGGTTTTTAATTTATTACTAACACCAATACAGTATTGCACTTGAGAAAGGACATCAATTGATCTTCTAATAATCCTNACTACATCNCCTTCGTCTAATGAAGTATTAAAAACCAAATCTTNCCATTTTTTTCCCCTTGCCCATTCAGAAATAATTCCAGTCAACTCTGTTTCTAGATAGATAGGTATTTCAATATAAAGCTTATTCTGTTGAGAAGCTACTAATTTTCTTAAACCATCTAATTCATTAAAAACATCTATTACTTTTAAAGAAGGCTTGAAATTACACCAAAGATTTGGTCTTCTTACATCAACACATATAGCTTGAATAATTGCAGCTAAATCAGGAGGATCTAAATCGTCCAAATAACCACTAACTAAAACAAGACCAATCCATAATTCATTTTCACTTCTTATTGCACCAACTGTTTGTCCAACTTCTGTCAATTCCAAATCATTTAAACAACCAAAATGATTCAAAATTTTAATCAAATCGGTAAAAGTTCTCCAGTTATGATTTTCTTTATCCTCAAGAAGCTTTTTTCTCATATTTATTTCTTGTTCAACATCAACAATTCTTTTTCTATATTTCTTTAACTTCTTGGAGTCTCCAAATCTATGGGCGGGATGATCAGTAACAGTTTCTTCTAAATTATTTATTTGTTGCTGTTGCGCCAAAACTTCCGTTGTCAGATCATATTGTGGAGTTTGTAAATCATTTTTTTTAGAAACTTCTAAAATTCGATCTGCGAAACACTGCGACAAATCATCTCCTCTAAATACCTCTCCAGAAAAATACATCTTTGGTNCTTCAAGTCCTAAGACATCAATTGNNTCCAAATCATTAAAAATACTNACTATGTATGANGGTTTTATAAGNATAAATAAATTATCAATTGTCAAACACAATAAACTCTTTATTTTTTNNGATTCATATATTTTCTTNCAAATTAATCCTGGAACNATTTTTCTTTTGATTTGNGGAGCTTTNATTGAAATTAAGCTTCCATCTTTAATATATGGGAGTGCATTAGTNATCTCTTCNGATAATTTTTCTGCTGNTTGTTTTTCTAAAATTTTCAANAGCCTTCTCTCTTCTTTAAGACGATTTTTTAACTTTTCGTAGGCATCAAAATCTTTCCATGAAACGTTAGATGTAATTTTTTTTAATTCAATTAAATCTTTATCCAACTTTTCAAGAATCATATTCTCACCTGAGGATTCACCTAAATATAAAAAACTACCAAAACTTCTTTTAATTAATTCTTTAGACTTCTCTAAAGTGTAACTTTGTAAAAGATTAAGTACCATTCCATAGCTAGGAGTGAATTGACTCTCTAAAGAATTTGGTTTGCTTATAGCCAGTGCACTTGCTTCTTTGGCACCTTCGAATCTTGTTTGTAATGTAACAACATATCCTTGGGTATCTTTTCCTCTTCTTCCAGCTCTTCCTGACATTTGCAAAAATTCACTGCTAAATAATAATCTATGCCCATCTTCTGTCCTTTTTGATAAAGAAGAAATAACAGTTGTTCTTGCAGGCATATTAATTCCTGCAGCTAGAGTTTCGGTTGCAAAAACAACTTTTATCAAACCTTGCTGAAATAGTTCCTCAACCAATTCTTTCCATGCAGGCAATAATCCAGCATGAT
>FUFK010042639.1_pt1 | contig 16836 bp, 18 predicted proteins | sample 1021851 | NCBI WGS metagenome assembly FUFK01 (sample SAMEA51879418, study PRJEB19060) | metagenome | reverse complement strand
ATGGTCAAACATTCATGCTGATGCTATTACTCTACAAACAGGAGGATCATTAACTGGTAATGTAGTAGGAAATCTTACTGGTAATCTTTTAGCATCTACAACTCAATCCAAAACTATAGTTCCTGATGCAAATTCAACTCATACTTTAGGTACTTCTTCAGCACAATGGTCAAACATTCACGCTGATGCTGCTGCTATTGATACTCTTACTGGTAATGTAGTAGGAAATGTCACTGGTAATCTTTTAGCATCTACTACTATTTCTAAAGGTATAGAACCTGATGCAAATGGAATACGCAGTCTAGGTTCTAGTACTAAGAAGTACATGAACGTTTTTGCTGACGCTGCTGCCATCACTACTGTCACAGGTAATTTAACTGGAACTGCAACTCAAGCAGCAAATATTAATAATCATGATACTGATGCTTTATCTGAAGGACTTAATAATCTATACACTACTGCTGCAAGAACTAGATCACACTTTACATATGGTACAGGTATTGAGCATGATGGTGCAGGTGGACTTGCTGTAACTCAGTCAGATATCAATACTGATAATCTAACTGAAGGATCTACAAACGTATTCTTTACAGATACAAGAGCAGATGCAAGAGTTGCTGCTGCAACTGGTTCAAACTTAGATCTAAGTCAGAAGTCTACTACAGACCTTTCAGAAGGAACTAATCTATATCATACAGAAGAAAGAGTACAAACAAAACTTGATCATGCGTTTGAGCAACTCAAAGCAATGTTGAATAATCTTGCAACTTCCACTACATTGAAACTAAATCTGTCTGGTGATCCTACACCTGGTTCAGTTGTCACTCTTGGATCATTGTCATCAAGCGGTGTTGGTGGATACACAGCTGGTACAAACGTTGCCACAACAGCATCTGCATTAGGAACTGGATTGACAGTTGATACTACAGTAAATGCTGATGGTGCTATTACAGCGATTGCATTGAATCAAGCAGGAACTGATTATGTGATAGGAGAAACAATAACAATTCCTAACTCCAATCTTGGTGGTGTTGCTACTCTTAACTTGGGTACATTATCTGGTGGTGTTGGTGGATTTTCAGCAGGAACTGGTGTTGCTACAACAAACTCTGGATCTGGTGATGATGCCCTAACAGTCAATACTACAGTCGATGGAAACGGAGCAATAACAAACGTTGCTATTAATGCTGCAGGAACAGGATATGTTGCAGGTGATACAATCACAATTACGAACCCTAACGCAGGTGGTGCAGCAACAGTTGACACACTTGTAGGTGGTACAGGATATGCAAACGGAACTGCCATTGCTACAACAACTGTTGGTTCTGGATCTGGTTTAACACTTGACTTAACAACTTCAAACGGAGTTGTCACAGGTGTAGCAATAAATGGTGCAGGATCTGGATACGCAGTTGATGATACTATTACAATCGTAAATGCTAATGCATCTGGTGTTAAGACACTTGGATCTATCGCTACTGCAGGAACAGGATACGCAACTGGAACTGCAATCGCAACAACCAATGATGGATCTGGTTCAAACTTTACTGTTGATATATCATCTGTAGATGCCTCTGGTGCGATTACAGCAGTAGCAATTAATGATGATGGATCTGGATATACAGATTCAGATACTATTACAATCGTAAATGCTAACGCAGGTGGCGTTAAGACTCTTGGTTCATTCAGCGATCCAGGCACAGGATATAGTAATACAACAGGTGTTGCAACAACATCATCTGGATCAGGAACTGGATTGACTCTTGATATTACAACTTCAAATGGAGTTATAACAGATGCAACAATTAATGACGATGGATCTGGATATGCAGCATCTGAAGTTATAACTATTGTTAACGCTAATGCATCTGGTATTAAGACCGTAGGAAACTTTGGTGCAACTGATTCATCAAGAACTCCTGGCACTTATACTTTAGGAACATCTGATTATGCTACTCAGGCATCAGGTGCTAATGCAACATTCACCATTGTTATTGGAGTCGGTGGTACTGTTGATTCCATCACTGTCACAGATGATGGATCTGGATTCATTGTCAATGAAACAGTCACTGTTTTAGATGCACAACTTGGTGGTGGTGGTGCTGCTGCTCTTACCTTTGATGTCACAGCGATTCATGGAAATGGAGCACAGATTCCAGTATCTGCAATTCATGGAAATGGATGTACAATCCCAGTATCAGAGATTCACGGAAATGGAGCAACAATTGATATTGCTACGATCTTTACTAACGCAACTGTTAACGTTGCAACTGTATTCACTAATGCTACCTTCAGTCTATCCGACATCACAACTATGGAGATTGGAGCAACACTGACTGGAACAACTTCCAACAGTTCGGGAGTTATAACAGCCATGGATTCTACATCTGTCACAGTTGATAATGTATCTGGATTCTTCAAGAAAGGAGAAACAGTTGGTGCTAATGATGTAACTAACTTAACTATCAGTTCATTCGGTTAATAAACTATGTCTGCTACAAGACCTGCAAGTAAAACAGAATTAAAAGACTATGCTCTTCGTAGATTAGGATTTCCTACGATAGACATTAACGTTGCCACTGAGCAGCTGGATGATTTGGTAGAAGAAGCAATAGATTACTATCAAGAATACCATTACAATGGTAGTTTTCAAACCTTCATGAGAATAGAGGTCACTGATGCTATTAAGACACAAGCAAAAGGATTTACTCAAGAAGGATCAACTCCTTGGTATGGACAAGATAATTATGTTTCTACACCACCTGGTACTTTAGGTATCAATCATGTATATACAAACATAGGTGCATCAAGCATAGTACCTGGTAATATTTTCAATATTAAATATCAAATATTCTTAAATGATATCTACTCCATGACACATGGACAGATATTACATTACTTCTTAACATCTCAATACTTAGAGACTCTTGACTTCGTGACTAACTCTCAAGCAAATAGAAGAGTTAAATGGAATGAACATTCAAACAGACTTTATTTGGACTTCGACTGGGATGATCTTACAGTTGGAGACTATATAATGGTAGACATGACTATGCGTCAAGATCCTACAACCTTTACTGACATGTTCAATGACAACTGGTTAAAGGATTATGTTGAGGCACTATTCCAACAACAGTGGGGTAGAAACCTCAGTAAGTATGATGGTATTCAAATGTTAGGTGGAGTGACTCTTAACGGTCGTCAAATCCTTGAAGACGCAAGTAAATTCAAGGAAGATCTTGAAAAAGATATCCGTGATCGTTATGAAATACCACCACTAGATCTAATAGGATAATATGGCAATTAAGAACACACCAGCTCAGGATTACGTTCAGTCAGATTATTCTAATGCAGGACGTTTAAAAGCGAACGCATCCTCACAAGAACAAAAATTTATTGAAAATCTAGTAGTAGAAAGTATCGAGATTTATGGGCAAGACATTTACTATGTTCCGAGAACTATTGTCAACAAAGATTCAGTCTTTGAAGAAGACTCGGATGGAAAATTTGAAAGTGCGAAAGCAATTAGAGCATATGTCAATAATGTTGAAGGATGGGAAGGACAAGGTGAGCTACTTAGTAAATTTGGAATCCGTATTGAAGACAAGACAACTTTTATATTCTCCCGTGAGAAATTTAAAGAGCATGTGGACGACAGTGTCACGCTTAACGTCGAAGGGAGACCAAACGAAGGGGACTTAATTTGGTTCCCAATAACCAAACATTTATTTGAAATCAAGTTTGTAGAAGTAGAAAGACCTTTCTATCAGTTAGGTAGAAATTATGTTTGGGAATGTCAATGTGAACTATTCGAGTACAGCGACGAGGAGATCAATACAGGTATTACAGAACTCGATGCAATCGAGACTGCATTTGCAAATGCGATTACAGTTGGTCTTGTAGCAGGTGGATCTGGCACCTTTACAGCAGGTGAAACTATTACTGGTGGTACATCTAACGTCACTGCTGAAGTTAAGTCGTTTGACGCTGCTACTAGAACATTAATCGTTATTAATCGTTCTGGTACATTCACAGTTCCTGAGACAATAACTGGTGGAACATCTAGTGCATCTTGGACAACTGCTACATATAATACGATCGACAATAAAAATATTGAGTTCGATCAAAACAACGACTTTGAAACTCTTGACAATCAGATCATTGACTTTACCGAATCAAATCCATTTGGTTCAGTTGGATCTATTACTGACAACACAATCTAATGCTAGGAACTTATACATACAACGAAATTTTCCGTAAGACTATCGTAGCTTTTGGAACTCTGTTTAATAATATAGAGATCCGAAGGAATGATGAGGTTATGAAAGTGCCTCTTGCCTATGGTCCTAAACAAAAATTTTTAGCACGTTTAGATCAGAACCCTGATCCTACAAACAAAAGAGTGCAGATAACTCTTCCAAGATTATCATTTGAGATAGGTGGTATTGAATATGATTCTTCAAGAAAAGTATCACCAACACAAAAAATTAAATTTAAGAAAGACGCAGACGAAAATAAAAATGCATTCATGCCTGTACCTTATAATATAGGTTTTGAGTTAGCGATTATAACAAAGAATCAAGATGATGGATTACAAATCATAGAACAGATATTACCTATATTTCAACCTCATTATAATCTATCTGTAAAATTATTGACAACGTTAGGAGAAACTAAAGACGTACCTATAGTTTTACAAAGTATAGATTACGAAGATGATTATGAAGGTGATTTTGCAACTCGTAGAGCAATCATATACACATTACAATTTACTGCTAAAACATACTTATATGGTCCTATCACAGATGCAAAAATTGTCAGGAAAACACAGGTGGACTACTATGCAAGTACAGATACAAACACTGCACCAAGAGCAAGAAGATATACTGTACAACCAGAATCTACTGTTGATAGAGATGGTACAGTAGCAACAACTCTTTCTGGCACTATTAGTAAGACTGCTACTGGTTTCTCAGTTGCTAATGCCTCTGGTATTAATCAATGGGATAACATATACATTGGTAATGAACTTATGAGAGTCACCAATAAAGTTGGTAATAATCTAAGTGTTATCAGAGGATATGAGAAGTCAACTCCTACAGTACATAGTGTGGGATCAAATGTATTCATAGTCAATGATGCTGATAATGCTCTATTAGAATCTGATGATGACTTTGGATTTGGTGAAATATATTCTGAGTATACTGACATGAAGAAATACAATCCTGTAAGTGGACAGGATGAGGCAATCTAATGGAATTTTCTGGACTAGACAAAGCATTCGGTCAAGAACCCAAAGGGGAACTTAAGAAGCATGTCGATAAAGTTAAACCTCTTCTTAAAAAAAGTCAAGAGGATGATGTAAGACATGACTACGAGACTGCACGTGCACAGATGCATAATCTAGTATCCAAGGGACAAGAAGCAGTAGATGGTATTCTAGAGGTTGCACAGAGTAGTGATCATCCTAGAGCATATGAAGTTGCTGCTTTGATGATTAAAAACGTTGCAGATACTACAGAGAAACTTATAGATTTACAACGAAAGATGAAAGAGTTAGATGCAGAAGATAAGAAGGTGACTAATAATACTACCAACGCACTCTTTGTAGGAAGCACGAGTGATCTACAGAAGATGCTAAAAAATATAAATAAAGATACAGAAGACAAGACAACCGACAAGAAATGACAGTTCTTAACGTACTAAGTACAAACGCCATTGCAGCAGGTGCAACAGAATATCAAGTCGTAAAGACTGGATTTTATCGTGTCATAGCAACCGCAGGAGATGCTACTGTAGCATTTAATGACGGACCTGCAATTACTTTGATTCAAGACCAAGCATTACTACTTAAAGGTGGTAAGCCAGGTCATGCAAAAATTGTAAAAGGTGTTAGTGATTCAACAGCAGATTATACATTAGGTAGACACCTACATGAAACATCATCAAGTCATCCATTTTCAGTGGGCGATTTTATTGCTGTAGAAGACGATAGTACTTCACCTGCTATTGATAGTAATTTTCTTTCTGCAGGAACTGCAGGTAAAAAGATAACTGCAGTTGTAGGTAATTTCATTAGTACTGACATAGACTCATCAAGTGCATCAGCTGATTACACATACGCATCAGGAACTCAAGCAGTCGTAAAGCGTGCTACTAAAGTAGCAGTGACAGGTAATGCAATAGCACTTGAAGAAATACAAGTAGTTGGTGGATAATGCCAGCCGTAAATCAAAAGGCAGAGAAAATTGTAATGGCGATGAAACGCAAGAAGAAGAGTTTCAATCGCCTATATGGGGATGACGCTAAGAGTGTCATGTATGCAACTGCAAATAAGTTGGCACAAAAAGAAAACTTAAAAGTTATGTATTATCAGGATTTCATCAAATTAGTAGAAGGCAATCCTACAACACGTATGTTAACCAAGTCTAAGACAAAACAGACTGGTAATATAAGTGCTGATAGGGGATCTGATGANAAANNNAATCGAGNNAAACGCAAANNTCTCGAAAAAGATTTAAAGAAAAAAGGNATTGGTTACAANAANGGTGTAGGAGAGTATAAATACAAATCCGANGATGGCAAAGAAGGNACAGGTCGTGAGGTTACATACCAAACAAGTCCTGGCAAAGGAATGTCAAAACGTAGATTCGGAAAAGTAATGCGTCGTNTAGGACGCAAGCATGGTCAAGAGTCAGTCATTACAAAAGACAAAGACAAACCTGCAAGACTACACGATACACAAAGTAAAAAACCAAGCAAATCAGTAAATCTAGGGAAATCCAATCCAGGTAAAAATCCAAAAGGTGAAGGTGAGACATCAGGAACAAAAATCAGAAGTGGAAAACTCCCAAAAACAAACAAAAAAGCGTATCACTACAATTAAGAACGCTATAGATGATCTACAAAAAGATCATGATGAGAACTGCTGTAAGCAACCTACTAATATTAGCAAAAAGCAATAATTGATACACAATTTAACTCTGTAATGCTATGCTTGTATAGCTAGTATGTACTGGAGTTGAAAAGTATCATGTCCCATTACACTGTAGGTTATCACGATAACCAGAATCATCATTATGAAATATGTGAGTATGCAGAAGATGCATATAATGCTATTAAACAAGCAAGAGAAGATCTAGATGGATTCAATAATCCTCATGCAGCAGAGTACTGCATCAAGGAGGATTGATGGCACATAGATTTAAAGAATTGCTACCCTATCATGAACCGAAGAAGGTATCAATTCTTACGAAAATCAGTAAATTTTTATTGAAATCAGAACGCACAATCAAAAGGTATCTGCTATACTAATAGATAGTACAAGCTTATCAATACTATTAGTAAATGTTATCTACAAAATATCGTCTTCGTCTTGAAGGCATCTGCAAATCTATTGCAGCAGGAACAGAAGTAGGGATAGAAGATATGATATGGGCAGAAAAATTGGCAAGGGCAAACACATCAGCTAGAGGTATGATAAGTGCAGCAAGGAGGATGGCAACAGATGAAGACGGATCTTGTCTTAAGTATTTGGACATAGGTGATCCACGTAAATCTAAGAGAGGATTTAAAGGTGCAGATGACGTAGCAGATTGGTTTAGAAATACCAGGTCTGATGATTGGAGACAACGTGACTAAAGTATAAATACCTATATGAAACAACTAAACACTCTCGTCTTAGATGTCACAATTTACATCCTAGACTTTCTCTACAGAGGTAGAGATTTTCAAAGGTTCTGGGTGCTAGAGGTTATTGCAAGAGCACCATACTTTTCATTTATCAGTGTATTACATTTTCGTGAAAGTCTTGGACTTCGAGGAGAAGATCACATATACTTAATGAAAGAGCATTTCTATCAGGCATTAAATGAAACGGAACATTTGGAAGAAATGGAACTTAGAGAAGGAAATAAGTATTGGATCGATCGTTTCTTTGCCAAGCATCTTGTTTTGGTTTATTATTGGATCATGGTTGGGTATTATCTTATCNATCCTANTAACGCTTATGATATCAACATGAAGATTGAANNNCATGCNTATGANACTTATGTNAAGTANAATGCATGGCANCCAGANGATAANAAGATAGCAGANATAGCANAAGATGAATTAAANCATNCNANNGAANTACNNCANGCAATGTCANTGATATGATTGTTTGGAGTATTGTATGGATGNTTGCAATACTTGTCATTTGTGTTAGTATTGTGATATACTACATACTAAGATTCGATCATTTCTGGCCAAATGAATAAAATTTATGCAACTTGTATTATTGGTGCAGTAGCATGGTGCACTGCAGCACAAGCTTGTAGTCCTCGTTTGGATGGGGGAGAAACTTATTGCCCTCCAATTGATGAAGTATTCTTACCAAAAGAAGAGATGAAGGGTGAACTTGATGTTTACGATATTAATCACTGGGCAGCTATACAAGGTATGTTTATCAGAAACCAAAGAAGAGAACAGATAGAAGAAAATGCGACTCATCCTACTGACGCAATAGATAAGGCATTACTTGATTTTTGGAATGATGACGGAGTATGAAAGACGAGCAGAAGACCCCTGTTGGCAGCATAAACAAAAGTGTATCGCAATGTTCACCCTTGATTCACACAACACTAGCTACATATATCGTAGAGAAGATGGAACATATTACTGGCAGCATTGTAGAAAGGAAGCGGAAGACGACCTCTTCGTAGATGCTGATGGGTTGCAACTAGAACTTCTAGGTGANCCTGTNCTATCTAAAGAATTTATTTTTAAAGCAATATTTTANTAATANCCGCCACCGTACCATATCCAGATCCAGAAGAGCCGCTAGAACTTGAACTAGAACTGCTAGAACTAGAGGAGGAACTAGAAGAAGAACTACTACTGGAACTCGAACTGGTNGAACTGGTCGAACTGGTTGATGAGTATGCTTGTTGGTTACTGACATCGCCTACGTTGCTAGTGGTGGTTGTGCTAGTTGTTGCTGATGTTGTCGAACTTACCACACCTGCGGTTGCACTGGTTGCAGAAGGTCCGTTATCAAATGATGTCACAGCAGTATTAACTGAAGATGCAGAAGCACTGCCACTAACATAACCAACAGCATCAAAGAATCTAGAAGCAATACTGAGAGGTGACTTCTTATTATTTACGTTATCTAACTCTGCATGAGGAGCGTACGAAACAAGAGTTTCAAACTCTTGAATCATTCTATCTACAATTCCTCTATTGGGAACTTTAATTATTCTTTTTAATTCATTTAAGTAATGTTCATGCTCATAATTAGATACTGGATATATTGAATCACTCTCACCTTTTGTAGTTCCGTCTGGTAAAACTGTTCTGTAAGTTGAATTTACTTGAATTCCTTCTTTGACTAAAACTATTCCATTATATAAAACCTCTTTTGTTTCATAGTGATGCACAACTTCTGGATCGCCATACTTTTTAACAACCATATCTTGTAGATCTGCTTCACTTCTTGGCCACTGCTCATAAAAATCAGTAATATTGTTTACCATTAATACAACCCAATCTAAAAATGGATCTCCTAATGCTACTTCGGCAATCATTGAGGGAGTTTCGCCTTCTGATAACGAATACGATTCAAAGAAGGTTGTATATTTTTCTAGGTCTTCTCTTACTATAATTCTACGAGATATATTTTTTGCTAAACGATATTTGAAGGGTTCATCATTCTTGACACCCTCGCCAACATATACGTTTGGTAGAAAATTAAAATATGCCATTAGTATCCNNTTATGATGTCTGATTGACTGAGGAGACGAACCTCAGTAAATTGTACTTGTAGTTCAACAGCAGGAACTTGAATCATGGTACCGTCAATTCTTTTTATTGAGGTATACTGATTGTCTGGTGTGTAATTAACAGATAACCCAGAACATACACAGGTATCCATTAAAAAATGTAAAGTTAAACTTTGATTAACAGCTTCTGGATCTGCATAGGGTATACCTCCAGAAGCACTACTAAATTCACCTGACTTTGGATTCATTCTCATAAATGCTAGTTCATATTGATCAGGAATACCAAAAAATCTATACCCTGCCATTACACCACCATTATCTCTGAGAAAAGTTTTAAAATTATCTGACGTTTGATCCTTGGCACCAGTAGTATTTTCAAGTTTCTTTGCATCATTACCTTCGTCAGTTAAGACTGAATCCAATACAGCACTTTTTTGACTTACGTTAGCACCTACCTTAGGGTGAGCACCAACTTTTACATATTGAATTATGTTTTTGATTTCTTGTGCTTCTTTATAGTTTCTTGCAAACATTTTAAAAGCAAATGAATGGTTTCTAAAATTCATTTGACTAAATATCTGCTCAACATAAGGATTGAATACTTTTCCTTCTGTTAAACCTGCTAGAGAGTTCATGTTTAAATTCCCTCGTACGCCTAGGAAACCAGATANAGCATTAGCACCTGATGCAATAGTAGAAGCAAAAAACTCTGGAAGCACAGCTCTTGCAGCGTCTTGAAGTGAACCTGCTACGNTTTCAAAATTGNTCTGCGTTCCACTNNNAANTGCATTGATCGCAGCCNNACCTCCAATACCTAAATTTGTTTGATTATATACTGGTGAATACTGAGCATTAATACCACCAGGAATNGCAAGATATGCTATTGAAGAATGANAATTTGTTNNACCNAAGTTTCTAGGATAATTATTTTGCCCGTAATANNCTTTNCCNCCATCATCATGATATACAGTTTTCTTTCTACGAATTCTTAGGTAATCTGTCTTTCCAGTAAGACNATCANCTGAATCTCCATTAAAGTCTTGAGTCCATTACAGGGGGTTGTAATGGATAACGTAGGGTTGATTTACCGTAATCTCCGTCGTCTAANAATTCAGTTGCCAAGATTTCTGCCTAAATACTAACATGGTCTCTATGTATTTATGAGGTATCAAGGAAAATATCGACCAAACTTTCCAAGAAAGTATAAAGGTGACCCCAATAACGTTATTTATAGATCGTCTTGGGAGTATAAGTTCATGAAATGGTGTGATATAACCTCCACGGTTCAAGAATGGGGTAGTGAAGAGATTATTATTCCCTATATTTCCCCTGTTGATGGTAAAAGACACAGATACTTTCCAGATTTCTATGTAAAGATAGAAGGTAGAAGGTATTTGGTTGAAGTTAAACCATTGAAACAAACAAAAGAACCTAAAACTCAGAAACGAATGACAAAACGTTATATTAATGAAGTCGTGACTTGGAGTGTCAATCAAGCAAAATGGAAAGCAGCATCTGAGTTTTGTAAAGATCAAAACTGGGAATTTATGTTGATCACCGAAAAGGAACTTAAAGTATAATGGCAATCATTAACACAGAACAAGCACAGTATCCTTCATATCAAGAGTTCCTAGCGTTCTCGAAGAAAGAAGATAATCATCCGAGTTTTACTAACCTGTTCTCGGTTCATTTTGCTGCACCTAGACTATTACAAAGTAACTTGGGACCTTCAGTAGGAGGAAGTAAAACAAAAAGATTACATCCAGAGACTCCTCAACTTCGCACTCTCTTAAATTACTATGCTAATTCTGTAAACCTTCCCAGTAAACAGATGACTACTGGTTCTTTCCTAAGTGTAGGAACAGCAATTAAGTATGCGACTAACCAAGCGTACAGTCAGATGAATATATCTTTCATTATGCCACGTTCACAGTATACTAGAGCATTTTTTGAAGAGTGGACTACAAGAATTTCCGCTGATTCAAATCAATATGTAGAATTTTATGATGATTATGTTTGTCCATCACTTAGAGTATATAAATGGGAGAGAGGTGGAGGAAAAGATGTAGTGCAAGATGAGAAAATGATCAAAGCATTGAAGGATGCAGGTGATCCTTATCTAATTGCAAAACAATATAGAGTCACTGCGGTATGGGAGATGAGAAATGTATTTCCCTTTAACATTGGATCAATTCAATTAAACAATGACACCTCTAGAGCAATGACTCTGACAGTAGGACTCTTATATGAACGCTATCGTCTTACAGTTGCAGATGACTTCAGTGATCCTGGCACATATCAGTTTCCTGGTGATAGTAATCCATTTACATCAAACATTCCTCAACTTGATAGATATAATAGTGCAGTCTTCTAAAACCAAAATCGACTTTTAGTTCCCAGATAACCGCAAAAAAAATCCCGCCAAAAATTTGACCCCTAGGGTTTTTGACTAAATAACTATACTGAATTGAACTTCTATGGCATTACCTAAGTTAAATGTACCAAAGTACAAAATGAAACTACCGTCAGATGGTAGAACGGTGAATTATAGACCATTCCTCGTTAAAGAAGAGAAACTTTTACTTCTCGCAACTCAATCTCAAGACCAAGAACAGTTAATCGTTGCTATTAAAGATATCATGGCTGCTTGCACAGATATCAAGGATATTGATAAATTGGCAACTTTTGACATTGAATACCTTTTCTTACAGATTAGAACTAAATCTGTTGGTGAAACTGTGAAGGTCTCTTTGACCTGCCCTGATGATGGTGAAACTACTGTTGAAGTAGATATTCCTCTTGATGAAATCAAAGTCAAAAAGACTAGAGGTCACAAAACTGATCTTAAAATTACTGATGAAGTCACGGTTACTATGGGGTATCCAAGTTTAGATACTTTTGTTAGTATGAACTTTGTTGGTGATGGTTCTGAAGTGGGTGTTGATCAAGTCTTTGAAATGGCAGGAAGTTGTATCAAGACAATTTCTGATCCAGAACAAGTTTATGACTGTCAGGACGTACCTAAAAAAGAAATTCAAGACTTCTTTGAAGGTATGGACACTAAACAGTTTCAAATGGTTCAAGACTTTTTTGAAACTATGCCGAAACTAACTCACACAGTTAAGGTTACGAATCCAAACACAGGTGTTGAGAGTGATGTAATTCTGGAGGGATTAGCAAGTTTTTTCGGATAGCCCTAATGCACATGGACTTGAAGACATATTATGAGAGCAATTTTGCCTTAATTCACCATCACAAGTGGAATCTTGAATATATTGATAATCTCATGCCATGGGAAAAGGAAGTCTATTTCAATCTTCTAATCAACTTCTTAAAAGAAGAAGAAAAACGTATGAAGGAGCAAAAAGCACAAGGTGGCTAAGATACAAGTCTACAAGTTTATTAATCCTGGAGTGGCGACTATCAAAACTCCATCGGTTGTTGCTGCGAGACAGACTATTCTTGCTCAAAATAGACTTGGTAAGACATTAGAGGGCGTTGGACATACAGTCCTTGACTTAGAAAAAATCACCAACTTACGTCTAGGAATACAAAAGAAGGCGGATGAAGCGGAAAGAAGACAGGACCAGAGAGAAAGAGATGCTGAAGCTGAAGAGTTAACAGAGAAAGGTTTATCAAAATATTTCGATAAAAAGGGAAAAGAGGCAAAAAAATTTAAACCAGATAATAAACTAAAGAGTGCATTTAGTAAAATGTTTGGGTGGGTAGGTCCTCTCCTATCTCCATTTGTAGATCTAGCAAGAAAAATATTTGGTTTATTTCTAATTAAAGAATTATTAGAGTATACTGCAGATGAAGAAAACTTAAAAAAAATAGAGACCTTCCTAATGAAGACAGATTTTGTCTTTAGGAAGATATATGGTTTTGGTAAATGGTTAATTAAGGATAATATTGTAGATGGTATTGAGCAATTATTTGGTGATGATACAACATTATTAGGTAGACTTGGTGGTCTCGGTAAGTTGATGACAGGTATCATTGGGTTGAAATACCTAATGAACCCATTCAGTATTATTACTGATATTATCTTTCTAGCAAATCTTATTAGTGCAACTAGATTCATTCCAGGTAAAGGTAGATGTTTACCGAATATTAAAAATTACAAACCTAATTTAAAAAATAATAAGGTAAACTTGAGAAGGACAATAAGCGGTGGGAAACAGATGAATCCTGGTCCTCTCAGTGGAGTAAGAGAGTGGCTTAGAAAATTTAGAACGACTGCAGGTAATAAAGTTACTCAAGGCACTACGACAGGTAAAAACCTTTTTGCAAGACTTACAGATAGTGTAAAGAATGCTGTTAAACCAAATAAAGTTACTCAATCAGGCACTGGTAATATTTTTACTAGAGCACTTGATGGTATAAAGAGTAAATTTACAAAACCTAAGGTTTCAGGTAATGTAAAACCCAATCTCAATTTAAAGGTAAAACCAAACAATATTATAAAACCCAAAACTATTAAGGTAAAACCTAAAGCGGGTGGAGGACCACTGGGCACCCTGTTAGCGATTGCTCTTGATATAGGAATTCAAGCGGGATTTGGTTCTATAGAACAGAAAAAATTTGAAAATTACCTCATAAAGTTTGAGGCAATGAGTAAGGAGGAACAATTAAAAGAAATTCAAAGGAGAACAAAAATAAGAGATTATGCTAAATCAAAAACTTCTGGTGCTTACGGTGTTTTTCAAGAAATTATTACTGGAGGTGGATGGTTAGGAACGAATTATGATAAACAAACGTTGGAGAGGGAGACTAATTATCTGAAGGCAATGCATCAGATAATGGGAACTGTTGACAGTTCTGCTATGAATGATAATGAGTATAAGCAGTTCTATGAAAACTTAAAACCTGAGAACAAGGATACTAGTAAATTTGATGATCTGAATCCTAAAAATGATAAAAAGTGGTGGAACCCAACAACATGGTTTAAAGCAGATGGTGGTAAGTTACCAGAGTTCTTTATCGGTGGTTTATTTAAAGCAGTCAAAAATGTAGTTAGTGGTGTAGTTAACACTGTTACTAACGTTGCAAAAACTGTATGGAATGGAGTTAGTAAGGTTGCTTCAAACCCACTTGTATCTACTGTAGCGTCATTTATTCCTGGTGCTAATATTATCGTACCTGCTATCAACGCAGTAAATGCACTTGGTTCTGGTGATATCATGGGTGCTGCAATGAATGCACTTGGTGGTATCAGTAATTTTGCTAATATCAATACAGTTAATGCTATTAATCAACCTACATGGATGCAAAACTTGAGATTTAGTAAGTTTGGACAAGGTGTCTCAAACATGTATCATGGTGCAGTCAAGGCAGTAGCTAATATTAGTAGTAGAGTTAATGGTTTCTTTGATATGGCAAGAAATAGCACGATTGGTAAGATTGGTATGCAAGTTTTTAATGGTAATATTGGTGGTGCTATTGGAACTATAGTGGGTCAAATGCCTGGTTTATCAGGAGGTATTGAGAATTTTGGTAATTGGTTGAAGAAAAATAAATTAGAGGGTATCTTAGGAGCAGTTCCTGGTCTTGGAGGTTTAGCAAGTAAAGTTCCTAATATATTGTCAATTCCAGGCATGGAATCTATCCTAGGTAAACCAGGCGAAGGTTTTAGTGCCTTAGGTGCTATTGGTAATATTGCTGATAAAGTTGGTATGAAAGGTGTATACCAAGCTATCATGAGTGGTGTTCAATCTGGAAACTTTATTGAAGGATTACCAGAACTTGCTGCAGAAATAGGTGTTGATCCGAGAGTTTTAGGTGTTCTCGACAGAGGACGGGATTTATTACAGAATAATCAGTTCAATGCAGAGTATGCAATGCAGACTGCTATTGAATTTTTACCTGTTCCGTTGATCGTAGAAAAAATCGTTGCAGCACCTACTCCTGTGCCAATAAATAGCGGTGATACCTACTTAGTAGCACCATCCTCTACAACTAACAGATAATGGCAACAGTAAAAAAAGGTGCGAAACTAGATTTTTATAAGTTTGTTGACCCTAATGCGGGAGCAAGCACTACTTCTAGAGCTAATGCAAAAGGAGGGAATAGAGAATTAACTACTGTTATAAAGCAAAATACAAGAGCAATTAATAGTATGGGTAGAGTTGTCAATTCTATTGGCAGCACTATAGTGTCTATAAAAGACGTGCAGATGAGGTTGTTGAAGATAGATGAAGAGAGATTAAAGAAAGCATCATTCGTACCCAAATATACGAAAAAACAACCTCCTCGTAAAATGAAAGCATTTGATAGTTTATTCAAGGGGAAAATACCAGGTTTCTTTGAATCACTTGCAAAATTAGCAAGTGCGTTGATAAAGTTTTTCTTAGTTCTTCCTGCTCTTAAATGGTTATCTAATCCTGAGAATCAAGATAAGGTTGTTAAAGGACTTGAAGTTCTTGCTAAAGTTTTTAAATTTATTGCATCTGTTGCTAAATTTGCCTTTGTTAATACTATAGAAGGACTGTACGATCTTTTAAAAGAAGATGCTACATGGATGGAAAGAATAGGTGGTTTTACGAGAGCACTTGCAGGATTGGGAACCGCATTCTTAGCATTAAATTTTCTTACAAATCCAATGGGGGTTATCAAAACCTTCTCAAGTGTGCTATTATTCTTTCACAAGGGTCTCCTTGCTGCCTTTGCCAAACTTGCTACTCATCCTTTGATTGCAGGTGCAGCACTGTTTCTTCTTCCAAAATATGCTGATCAAATTCCTGGTTTAGTCAATAAAAATGAGGAAGCGATTGCAGAGGGTTTAGAAACAACAACAAATGAATCTGGTGATACTATCATTGCAGAATCTGATGAAAAAGCACAAAGAATCGCAGATCTTAAAAAACAAAAAGAAGATCTTTCCCTTCTTGATAGGTTGTTTGGTAAAGGTAAAGAAATTGAAGAGTTAATTTATTACTTAGAAACTGGTAAAACTAAAAGTTATGGATTTTTTGAAAATGGAGGTTATCTAGATGGTTATGCTAAGGGTGGTTGGATTTCTGGTCCTCAGTCAGGGTATCCTGTATCACTAGATGGTAATAAACCTGATTTTATT
>FUFK010058446.1_pt1 | contig 16840 bp, 11 predicted proteins | sample 1021851 | NCBI WGS metagenome assembly FUFK01 (sample SAMEA51879418, study PRJEB19060) | metagenome | reverse complement strand
GATTTTAATGTTTCAATATTCCAGGCTTTAATTGGACTATTGATGTCTGCAGTAGTTGCAATGGTTATTATAGGAGGTATTACACGTATTGGTTCCTTTACGGGATTTTTAGCGCCATTTATGGCTTTAATATATGTTTTCTCAGCTGCCTTAATTATTATTGTCAACATTGATAAAATTGCAGACAGTTTTAGCTTAATAATTTCAATGGCCTTCAATCCTCCTGCAACGATAGCAGGTACCGGCGGCGGTATTCTCATGACAATGCTATGGGGTATTAAAAGAGGTCTCTATTCTAACGAAGCAGGACAAGGCTCTGCAGCTATTGCACACTCCACCGCTAAAACAAAGTACTCTATTAGAGAGGGTGCAGTCGCAATGCTAGGTCCTTACATTGATACTCTAATTATTTGTACAATGACCGGTCTAGTAATTATCTCAACAGGCGCGTGGAAGCATACTGAATTTTTTGTAAAAATAACTGCCACAAGCATTGAGCAAGCAAATGAAGCTTTTAAAACTGGTGTGTTCCAGGGTAGAGAATTATTAAATAGTAGTTTACTCACCTCTTATGCGTTCAAACAGGGCCTAGGATTTTTAATAGGTTTTGGAGATAAGATTGTAACACTATCTGTTTTACTATTTGCTCTTTCAACGGCAATAGCATGGTCGTTTTATGGTAATCGGGCAGCCGTATACCTTTTTGGCGAGAAGGCTATAATCCCCTACCTGTGGGTGTATGTGCTGTTTGTATTTATTGGCGGTGTAGCAGAGCTCGAGGCGATATGGGCCTTTGGAGATGCCGCTCTTGGGATAATGACATTTCCTAACCTTATATCCATAGTGCTCCTAACTGGAGCACTAAAAACAATGACAAAAGATTACTTTGCGGTTGAACATGTCCCATATAAAAAGTGAGAAGTTACTTGATGTAGCGGTAGAAGCATCTTTAGCTGCCTCGGACCTTATCATGGAGGCTCTCCAAAAACCAAAAACCAGTAATCATAAGGGCACGACAGACCTCGTTACAGCTACTGATCTTGAATCCGAGAAAATAATCAAGGCTATAATTAAGGCATCATTTAGCGATCATTCAGTCCTAGCTGAAGAGACTGGCAAAGAAACCAGCGAATCAAACTATTTATGGGTCATTGATCCTTTGGATGGTACAACAAATTTCGTTCACGGATACCCATCCTTTGGAGTCAGTATAGGGGTATATTTTAACAGAGAACCAATTGCTTCAGCTATAATAGAGATGCCCACATTAAAGCTTTACACTGCCATCAAAGGAAAGGGTGCATTTTGTGAGGGAAAAGAAATACATGCCTCAAAAACTTCAAGCATTCAAGATTCTCTTATGGTTACAGGGTTTGGTTATGAACATGGTGAAAATTGGGAAAAAAATATGGGTCTCTTTAGACACTTCACTGATATTACTCAGGGAGTTAGGAGACTAGGGGCTGCTGCCATAGATATGTGCCACGTTGCATGTGGAAAGGCAGATGCATATTGGGAGTACGATATAAAACCATGGGATATTGGCGCTGGTATTTTAATCGCTAAGGAAGCGGGGTGCGTAGTATCTGACTTTACTGGTAAAAATACGGATATGTATACAGATAATATTTTGCTAACAAATGAGGCCCTACACAGCGAGATGGTCAAAGAAATCAAGGATCATTTAAATTGATCCCTAAATTGTTTTTCAGACCATAAACTTACAATCTGCATGACAAGGTTCCTTTTTTTGTTTAAGGTAATAATCTCCATCGCAGTGAAAGAATAGACTGGACCTCCCTCCTTTTTTGAACCTTCCCAATAATAATAAATTACAGCCTTATTCTTTTTTAATACTAGATCTATAATTTCAATATCATAATCATACCAGATTGCAGCGTAATCATTAATGTTACTCAAGAAAGAGATTTTATTCTGCTTATACTGGTATTCTTTTAATGGAATTTTTAACTCTGTAAATGTTGAATCATTTTTTTTATTTACAATTAATTTCTGCTCTTCACCAGCTGGGCCATTTATCTTCAAGCCTGAAGAGTCAATTGGAACACCATTTAACTCAAATATTCTATCTCCCTCCTCAAGCATGCCATCAGTAGAATCGTATAGTACTGAGGATACCATAAAGCTTCCATCTACATAGTGGCCATCTATCCCGAGACCAACATAGGGAGTATGATAATAAAGAAAATTTTCATCGATTATTTGACTGACTATCGAGGTGTCACCACCATACCTTGCTTCGATAAAAGACTCAATATCAACATCCTTTAAAGGGGATTTTCCGTAAATCCATATTTTAAATATCAGAAAAGTTAGTATAAAATATTTCATAGTAATTAGTACGCCCGACAGGATTTGAACCTGTGACCTTTGGAACCGGAATCCAACGCTCTATCCAGCTGAGCTACGGGCGCATAATATACAGTCATTGAAATTAAACTTTCTTTTTGAATAACTTTTACTTTAGTAGCACCATTTTCTTTGTGTGTATAAACTCTTCAGTTACTATTGAATAGATATACATCCCAGCAGAGACTGGGTCGCCTAAGTTATTGGTAGCATCCCAATGAACTGAATGTTGGCCCGGGGATTGTATATCATTATAAAGTAACCTTATACTACGACCCATAACATCATATATTACTAAGGTTACATGACTGCTAATTGGTAGGTCGTATTTAATTTTAGTAGTTGGATTAAATGGGTTCGGATGGTTTTGAAACAATGCAAATTCTTTTGGAATATTAGCATCATCTATCGAAAGAGTTCCAACTACAAAAGATTTAGGAATACCTTGGTCACTCTCAACAGTAAAGCCATCCCTGTCAACCGCCTCTACCAACCATGTGTATTGATTATTGTCATTTAAAAATAATGCTACCGACGTATCTTGTGATAACTCAGTGGTAACATGTGTGGCATGATCATTCCAATCAGTGGCATAAATTAGACGATAAGTTATTTGCTCTAACGGATCAGGGTCCTCCGTTGAATTCCACATAAAAAGTACCTCTGTACCTAGACCAGCAATATCATCTTCCGGTTCAATTGTAGCAAAGTTTAAAGGAGGCTCAGGAAATGCGTCTGTGTAAAAATTGAATATCTCAGAGGTAGTTTCACTTCCATTTATATCCATTGATTTGACAGACCAACTATACGCTGAGTTGTCTGCCATGTCAGTCTCTAGTTCATGATAATTAGTATCTATTGGTATTGTAATTACCGCGTCATTTTCTTCGTAATGCAGTATGTAGGTAACCTGATCATGGGGATCGGGGTCTATGCTCTCTGCCCAGTGAAACCCTGGCCTAAGATTTGTTTGTATGCTTCCATTTAGTGGAGCAATAAGTGTAGCAATTGTAGGTGGATCATTTGATATGTTAATTGTGAAAGCCTTATGACCACCGTTGTTTGAAGTAACAGCACCATTTTGATCGCTTGCATTAACGAACCAATGGAATATGGTATTATCTAACATATTTTCTATAGTGAAATTTGTCTGATTCGTTTCGTATGTGACTATATCAACTCCTGAACTAAGTACAACGTCATAGGTCACAAAATCATTTGGGTCTATGTCATTGCTCTGCTCCCATTCCAATGTAACTGTTGACTGATTAAATACCGTCTCTGTGAGGGGCGAGATTAAATCAAAAGATGCGGGTGCCGTATTCTCCATATTCAAAGTAAAGCTCCACGTTTCGGTTGTGGAAGCGCCGCCGTTTCCATCTGTAGAGACTACATACCACTCATACACCTCATTTTCAACTATGTCAGTAAAAGGAAAATAATTATGGCTGGTATTCCCAATACTAGTTCCATTTAAAAATACCTCAAATTGTAAATCATCATTATCTAAATCAGTTGCTGGAGACCATACGAATAAAAGATTATCATCATTCAAAATGCTTCCATTTGCTGGCATTAATAGATTAAAACCACTTGGATTATCATTAATAGCATTTACTGCAAATGTTTGTATATTTGTTGTAAACGTTGCACCAGACAGATCCATGGCTACCACATACCAATAATAATTTGTGTTATCATTTAGTGGATTACTAACTGAATAAAGTAGCTGCTCCCCTACCTCTACATATTCTAAATAGGATAAGTCATCACCAAAATAAAGATGATAATTAATTACATCCTCTAGATCATTATCTGAAGATTGGGTCCATGTAAAGGTTGGGAAAAGACCCGCATCATCATTTGGCAAAGGTGTTAGTAAGATAAATTCTTCAGGAGTGCTATTTTCACTGTTTGTCCAAAATGACCTGGTTCCAGATGACTTGGTACCTCCGTCATCATCTGTGGCAATCACCTTCCAGTAGTATACCATGTCCTCTGTAAGCTCATTAGAGGGCGTGTATTCATTCGTTGTAACCATATCTGGATTTACACCATTAAATGTATCATCTTCCCCTATATAAACATCATAGCTGACAATAGAGCGATTTCTATCATCTGGATCTAATGGTATCTCCCAATGGAATGTTGGAGTTAGATCTGTGATCATAGAATTATGCTCTGGTGCAAGTAGCTCAAATTCCCCAGGAGGATCGTTTGTTGTATTTACTCTAAAACTATGAAAACCACCGGTATTTTCCATAGTTGCACCACTAAGGTCTTCTGCTATTACTTTCCAATAGTAGGTCGTGTTATCTGATAAGTTTTCACTTATTTGATAGATAGACATAGTATCCAAGGAGAAGGTTATAACACCAGGCTCAGGAGTATCTAAATAAAGAGTATATCTAACAGTATCCAGCGGATCAGGATCTTGAGATGGTAACCAATCTAATAAAGGGGTCAATGTTGTAACTTCCGATTCATCTTCTGGGGTTAGTAAAGCAAAAGAAGCCGGTGTATCATTTGCATTATTAATAACAAAGGTATACACCGTAGTTTCATTCCCATACTCATATCCATCCCATCCTTTGGCTTTTACCCAATATTGTTGATTGTCTACAGGGTCTATAGAAGGTTGCCAGCTGACAGACTCTTGATTTGCATTATCAAATAAGACTAAAGCACTATCTAAGTAAGAAGAAAAAGTGGCATTATCACTAAGATAATAGAATACAGATACATCATCTCCTTCAGGGTCTGTGGGAGCTGAACTCATGGTTGGGAAACCTTCTGTATATACTCCATTCTCATCAAGTTCTGGATCAAAGGTCAAACTAGACATCGTGATAGTAGAGTTCATCCGAAAGGTAAGAGTAGCCCACTCGCTATAAAAGGTTCCAGATCCTACTTTTGCTCGTAAATAATAGGTTACGCCATCTAGGAGTGCAGATGCTTCACTTGGATAGGTCATAGAAGTATCCGTACTGGTTACCTCTCCTGTGTCCCACATTTCCACCGTAGAAAAGTCTTCCAAAGTAGACACTTGAACTTGGTAACTGGTTTGTGCCTCATTCATGCTATCAAAATATTGAAAAGAAATGAAAGGTTCATGATTAGTAAGATGTAGTAAATCTTCATCAATACCAATATCAAGATTTTGAGCCTCAAGAATTCTAGTAACTCCACTCACCTCATTAGAGAACCAACTTTCATTATCATCTGTATCATAGGTAGTAACGGTAAAGTAATAGGTAGTGCCCATTTGTAAACCTGAAAGTATGTAAGAGTTCTCGTCACCAACATCTACGCTATTTGCATATGGATAACCACTCTCATCCGAATCGTAATACACTTTGTACCCTGCCAAGTCACCTAACTCACTAGCATCCCAGCTTAGACTAATAAAATCATTACCAGATCCTGTTAAAGTAGTATTCTGTGCAGGAATCGGTGGTGCATCTGTGTTCGGTGTTGTGAGCCAAGGATCAATATTAACAAACACATTTACACTATCTCCTATCCCTGTTTGGTTTTCTGTTGGATGGTATGGGCCTGATTCATCTCCCCAATAGTTATTTGCAGCAGAAATAATAGATGAGTTATTACCGTTATATATCGCAAAACCATTGTTAAATAAATTACTTTCGGAGACTGTCCCATTGCTACTATTCATTTCCGTACCGTTGAAATTACAGTTTGAAAAAATTCCAGAGCCATTACTTATAGCTACACCTTCATTATTAATTAAATCCAAGTAAGTATATGTTGCACTTGTACGATCAGTTTTTAACGCATTACTACTACTGTTAATGATTTTAACGTTAGAGATATTAACAGTATTTAGAAAGGTGGATATCGCTTTTCCTATACTTCCAATAATTATTGAATTATTCAGTGATGAACTACCTCCCCAAAAATATACTCCTGCACCTTCAGAATTTGAGTGATTATTTTCTAACCATAAGTTTTCCATAATCACTTCACTATCTCTCAATTGTATACCCCCTCCATAATTTCCATAATTTCCATTAATTTCAGAGTTAAGGATTTTTCCTGCTGTGTTGCTAGCATAAATACCGCCACCGCCGACCGACCAATTACCAGATGAAGAGTTATTATTACTTATGAGACATTTAGATATAATAAAATATGTATTTCCTGATAAACATATTCCCGCACCAGATCCAGATATACTATTGTTAGTTATAAACATGTTTTTTAATTGTATGCCATTACTACCACAAAAAAGTCCGGCACCATTTGAAACATTCCCACCATTCGTAATTTTGAATCCTTGAATTAGTGTTGTTGTATCAATGGTAGTAGACTGTGGGTTTATGTAGATGACACTACTTAACTCACCACCATCAATAATCGTATTACTGGAATCACCTGCACTTATGAGTTTAATGCCATTGGTCTCGGGCCAGATGATGTTTTCAGTGTACGTGCCAGGTTGAACAAGAACGGTATCATTAGTACCAGCGGCAGTTAGACCGGCCTGGATCGATGAAAAGTCACCAGGTACACCAATCTTTGTGGCAAGTACAGTGGATGCTTCATTACTATAATCACTCTTAATGCCATCAGAGTCAACAGCTTTAACTCTGTAATAATAGGTTAAGCCATGTGTGAGATCAGTATCAGCGTACATTGTTGCCCCGCTTGTACTATCTACGAGAGTTGTGGCATTAGCTGAATTGCTCCGATAAATAAGGTATTTAGATATATTACCTGAGGTACTAGCGGTCCAACTTAGATCTATCGATGTAGCTCCAGCATATGAACTCGTAAGATTTGTTGCCGGATTAGGCGGTGGTGAGGCAGCTGTAAACCAGCTCTGGTACCCTTCCACCTGATCATCAGTGCCATTGGCATTACCGTCATAGGCTGTCACTGAAATACTGCTGTCAATGTGCACACCTGAAAGGGTGTATGATGTCACATTACCAGCATTTATAGTGGTTGTATATGAGTAGCCAGTAAAATTTCCATAGTGTATCTTATATCCAGCTACATCACTTTCTGGATTTGAATTCCAGGTTAAAATTATATTATCACCAGAGGATTCTTTAGTGACCAATTTGGGGGGAGAAATAGGTGCATCTGTATTTGGACTAGTGAGCCAAGGATCGATATTAACTAGAGTATTCACACTATCACCTTGCCCTGTTGGATTCTGAGATGGATGATAAGGTCCTGATGAATCTCCCCAATAACTGGTCAAAGCAGGTAAAAATTCTATACTATTTTCGTTATAAAGTACATAACCATTTTTAATAAAATTTGAATTTGCAACAGAAACAACTCCAGATGCATTGTATATCCCATTGTAATTACTGGTTGCAGTGTTTTTTATAAAAGTCACATTAGTCAAAGTATTAGAACCTTGTTCATAAGGATTATAGAGGGCACCACCTAAGTCTGCATTATTATTCATAAATAATACATTCGTAAAACTAGCAGTTACTCCACCATTAAAAATACCACCGCCATAATCAGAGGATTCGTTATTTGCAATAATCGTATTACTGATATTGATTGATCCAGTTTGTAAATGTAGCCCACCACCTCTTCCAGGTAAACCGTTTACCGTGTTTGATAATATTATTGAATTATCAATATTTATATTCCCCTGGCAATACGCAGCACCATAAGGCCCAGTGCTTGAATTATCTTTTAATATTAAATTATCAAAATTCCCGCCAGCAACATACATCCCTGAACCAGTTTGGGCTGAATTATTAGATATATTTATATTTGTAAAATTACCACCACTAGAGCTGCTTAAACCTCCACCACTATACCCAGAGGAATTGTTAGAAATAATAGTATTTTTTAAAGTAACGTTACTACTGTTATTATTTATCCCTCCTCCTCCAGAATCCGTAAAATTTGATTTAATAATAATATCATCAAAAATACAAGAGTCACCATAGTTTTGAATTCCGCCACCATTGTCGGCGCAGGTATTATTTTCAATTCTCAGTTGATGAAATTTTGAGTTGTCACCCTCGTTATATAGTCCACCGCCACCACTACTTGATGAATTGCTACTTGTTGTACTGTTATTACTTATACTTGAAGTTTTACAAATAAAATATGAACCAGAATTATATAGTCCACCGCCTTTATAATATGCAGTATTATTTGTTATGTTATTGTCTAGGAGTTTTAGGCTGGATCCTATAATACATAACCCACCCCCAAAACCAACATTCCCACCATTAGTAATCTTAAATCCTTGAATTAGCGTTGTCGTATCAATTGTAGCAGACTGCGGATTCATATAAATCACACTGCTAACTCCACCACCATCAATGATCGTATTACTGGAATCACCGGCACTAATTAGCTTAATGCCATTGGTCTCGGGCCAGATGATATTTTCAATATAGGTGCCAGGTTGGACTAGGATAGTGTCTCCTGATTCGGCCGCATTCAATGCAATTTGTATGCTTAAGTATTCCTCTGGTACGTTGAGAATCGTGTTTTCTACAAACTGCGGCGGCTCATTAGGAAATGTTACACCTTGGGAGTAAAGACTAAATAAACTTAAACAGCTAACTAAAGTTATGTATTTCATTTTTGTTCCGAAAAAACCATGCTTGGTATTTGAAATAATTGAACATGAAGAAATTAAAAAGGAGAAATAGAACTATGTATGTTTTTTATTAAACTAATTCTTTTTAAATATAAAAAATGTATACTCCCCAAATTTCCAGAGAAGAGTCTTATTTAAAATCTGATCAATCTTCCAAGGTAGTGAACCAAAACGACCCATCCTTTTAATCCAACCGGATCGATACCATGCAGGGTAGACAATTGAATATCCTTTCCGAAATGTCTCAACCCCATTTGTTTTAAATGCATCTCTTACCGATTTAGCACCATAACACTTGCTTGGTAAAAACTTTGTGGGACTATACCCTCCCCAGACTTTTTTATATCTCTGAAATGCTTTTTTTAATTTTAATTGAATCAAATTATAGAAAACTTCAAAAAGATAATGCTTATTCACAAAACTGAGAACAAGATGTCCATCTGTGTCTAGTGAATCGTATATGATATCTGCCGTTTTTTTTAGATCCTCTACTGTGTTCAATGCTCCAAAATAAACGTAGATAAGATCAAATTTCTTTTTAGGAAATATCTTTTTGATATCATCTGCCCCACCTAGATAGACTTTCCCGTTTTTTATTTTACCTTTTTCTAATCGGGCATTTGAGATATCAACCATGCTCGATGACAGGTCCATGCCGAAAAAGCTTTTTTCAGGAAATATTGAGCAGAAATGAGCCATATCAAGCCCTGTTCCACATCCAATCTCTAATGCACTATTAAATTTTAGAAGTTTTGTATGCTCTCGAAAATCCTGTCTTATCTTTTGTAATATTGGATTTTCCCAGTAGCGACTATCGAAATCCCCTGAATCTGTATCATAATATTCTCCTACAAACTTGTAGTACTCACTGGCCATAACCTAGAGACCCAGACTGGGTGTAAATAGTTTTACTTCTGTGTTTAACACCATGTTCTGTTGTGTTGGGAAATAGAAAGTTCTCAAGCTCCTCATTTTTTCCAAATGATGTCTCATACAGTTTTCCGAACCTGCTAGCGATTTGGGGCTGATATCCACCTCCAACGTGCTGAATTGACCTGTAGGAACCTGTGATATCAGGTTTAGGTTGATATGAATAGGAAATTGGTGTTCCAAATAAAACGGAGTTGACCCTGTTGTATAAAAATAAAAATGAAAAACAAAAGAGGTTGCAGCATTGTAAAACTTTGCCTGTTTTATTCACAGTGCCTAGCTTTGATTTATAATTTTGTTTTTTATCCAAGGAAAAAAATTTGCCAATCCATCGATTGGAATCTAAGAAATACTGATAGATGGAGTTTCCTTTTATTATTTTCAAGGTAATAGACTCAAAGGCGGTAAAAAATGATTGATTTCCTACCACTAAATTATCTACCTCCATTAGGTAATTTGGATCTATACTAATACGTTTTTTCAATATTCCAATACTGTAGAGAATATGTGATAATTTGCGTATCAACATTAGAATAAATCTGGTGGCGTATAGTGAGCCTGGCTTAGTGATGATAAAGAGGTCCAGGTCAGGTAGTTCTCCACCGACAATTTTTGCATTACCATGAGCAATTGAGCCAGAAATTCCTATCATCAAAATAAATGGCAACCTAGAGAGAATTTTTAAAAGAGATGAATTATCGCTTATAACCTCATTTGAAAAATTGATTCGTTCGTTTTTTATTTTTTCAAAATCTGTAGTGCTGTTTATTAGGTGTACATATTCACCAGAGACCTTTATTGCGCCACTGTTTTCAAGTATAGATATAGTTTTAGACACTTCGGNAGTATCAAAGTTGCCACAAANCGTATTAATCTGATCAAGAGTTAACACACTGTCNAAAATTTGNGCATAACATATATGAGTTTTTATCTTTGTTGAAAGATCAAAGCTAATCTGTTCCATGTAAGTCTAACGGTAAATTTCTTTTAATTAACAGCTCTAGATCTGATATCTTGAACGTAAATCCCTCATAAAGATTAGTGTGCTTTGTATCTACTTTCAAAGAAAAAGACATAGCCTCTTTGAGAGCAGGATCTCTCCAAGGATATTCTGAGATATTTACCTTTTTGATTTTTAAACCAAGCACATCAGAAAGTGCTTCTACAAAATCAATTTGTTTGACAATTAATTCTGAATTAAAAATATTAATGGTAGAATCTTCTTTCACCTTTTTACGTAAGTGAATTGCAAGAGAGCAACAATCTTCCCTATCAATGAGGCTCATCCAATTAGCACCGTCACCATAAAGTGGTACATACCCATGATTAATAGCATAGTTTATATATGTGCCAATGAACCATGACCCATTGCCCACTACCCAAGGTAACCTAAGCATAATAATTCTAAAATTTTCATTACCCTGGCCTTTGTACCAGGGTGTTTCAGCATTGTAATACTGCCTGGCAAATGAGGTTGGATTAAGTTTGTAATCCTCATTTACAATTTCATTCTTATTATCTCCGTATAACAGGGTTCCGGAAAAATATACTAAGGTAGTATTTAAACTATTAGATGATAAAAATGATTTAAGGGCGACATTGTACCTATTGCCTTTTTTTGATGCAAAATATCTACCTACTCTCCCTTTACCTTTTAATCTAGCTAAATGAAATATTGTGTCTGGACTAAACCTTATGAGGTTTTCTAGATTGAATTTTCCTAGGCCTCCTGTTATTAAATCGCAAGATTCCCATAGTCTGTAGTCAATATTCTCGTTGCCGAGAACCATAACATTGCATGCACCTACATTATTTACAGATTGAAATAATTCAGACCCGACATAACCTGAAGCACCAAGGATTAGAACTTTTTTCATTTTTAGGTTAGTTTACGAAAAAGTAAAATTAAATTATTTTAGACCTTCAGCAGCTTCAATAGTGTTTTCAACTAACATCGCGATAGTCATTGGTCCTACTCCACCAGGAACTGGTGTTACGGCAGAGGCTTTACCATTAATTTCATCCCATTTTATATCACCGACAAGGTGATATCCCTTTTCTGAACCATCATCCACTCTGTTTATGCCAACATCGATTATAACAGAACCCTTTTTTATCATATTTCCTGTCAAGAATTCAGGTACACCTAATGCTACGATAATAATATCAGCCTTTTTTGTAAAAGAAGGGATGTCAGAACTACCAGAATGACAAATAGTGGTGGTTCCATTGGCGTTTTTATTTTTAAGACTTGTTAGAATGGATATTGGTCTACCAACAATATTGCTTCTACCAATAACAACAATATGTTTCCCTTGTAAATCTATTTTATAGTATGTAAAAATTCTCATAATACCCTTTGGAGTGCATGGTATAAATCTTGGCTTTCCTATGGATAATAGGCCTGCATTGTTTGGGTGAAAACCATCGACATCTTTTTCTGGAATAATACAATTCACGATATACTCGCTGTCAATTTGGCTGGGTAAAGGTAACTGTACTAAAATGCCATGGTAGACCTTATTTAGGTTTAGCTCCTTGATGAGTTCCGCTAACTCATACTGGGTTGTTTTAGATGGTAGCTTAAATGTTTTAGTGTGAAGTCCCAATCTTTTGAAGACTTTGGATTTAGAACTGACATAAACCTTCGATGCAGGGTTATCTCCGACGAGGACAACAGCGAGTCCGGGAGTGATTTTGTTTAGTTTAAGTGAATTTATTCTGTTCTGAAGATTATCAAAAACTGAGTCTCTAACCTCTATTCCTGATAGAAGAACTGATCTTGACATAAATCTCTTTTACTTTTTTTAAAGAGTGTCGTCTATTAGTTCAATTAGAGATGAGATTTTTTGTTCAGCATCAGAACTATCAATTTCGCCTGATTGTTTCGCTGTAAATAATTCATCAGTGATGTTCATACCAGCAAGTATGGCNATNCTAGTGGACGACTGAGTACTGGAGAATCCAGATTGAACTTCTCTCATCTTTTCATCTAAATACTGGGCAATTTTTTTTATATAATCAGGGTCTGCAGGAGCCTTCACTGAGTATTCCTGTCCAAAAATAGATATTTTCACCTGATTATTTTCTTCGGACATATTAGTTGCTCTCCAGTTGGCCCAATAGGCTAATTACATTTTTTATTCGATCCTCAATCTGGGATAGTTTTTGAGATTCTTTGATTGCACTATCAGACTTTTTATTCTTCTCCCTCTCTCGCTCAAGTGAGGAGACTAATTCTCTTATCTTTAGCTCAAGTTCATTTAGTAATGACATATCATTCATATCCTTAATTTAGCAAGAAATTTATCTTCTGCACTATGGATAATTTCATTAATAACTTCATTTACAAATTTATCTTCAAGTGTTTTAGAGGAATGTTGGAAAGTAATTGTATAGGTAACACTTTTTTTATCTTTACCAAGTTGCTCAGAGTCAATAAAAACATTTGAGGGTACAGCATCTATGATTACCTTTTTTCCTTTTTTATAAAATAAATCCACCAGCTCTCCTACTTCTTGATCAGAGGGCATAACTAGGTTTAAATCTCGTTGAATTTTTGGATAAGGACTAATGGGTTTGTAAGTCTTTTTAACACTTATCATATTAGAAACTGCACTGAGATTTATCTCAAATCCAAAAACCTCATCGAGGTATATATCCAGCACAGAAAACCAGCTTTTTGAGAATCTACCTAACGCGCCAGCATTTCGGCCGTTTAAATAGATATTCCTTGTCAGATCAAACCCAGGATAATCTTCTTTTTTCAATTCAAATCTCATGCCCAGCTTTCTTTCAAAGAGAGTGGATAAATACCCTTTTAAAGTAAAAATATCTTCCTTTTTGCCGCTATCATACATGGGATTATGATTTTTGCTTCCCATTATTAAACCAGATAAAAACTTTTCTTCATTAATATTTTCAGAATTATTTGGGTCTTTGGAGTGAACATTGGCTAGCTCGAATAAACGAATATCTTTTGAGCCTCGCTTATAATTATAGTCAGCTGCCCTGAGGAGTCCAGGAATTAGTGATGTCCGCAGTGACCCCATTTCAGTGTTTAATGGATTTATCATGGAGACTGCAGTCTTTCCCGACAATTTTGCCTCTTTCTCACTCTGAAGCGAATTTGCGTAGATGTGATTGAACCCACATGAAACAAGAGTCTCCCGGATTGGTTCGTAAATGGCTTCAGGATCCGGTTGTTCGTACCTAAAGGATCCGTAAATTTTCGTGTCTGATGGAATATTTTGATATCCATAAATACGAGCAATTTCTTCGATAAGGTCAATTTCATGTTCTATATCAGGTCTGAAAGTAGGTACGGTGCACGTCCATATATCGTTTTCATAATTACATTTTATCTCTAGGCCTGTAAAAATAGATTCCACTTCTACTTTATCTATAGATACACCCAAAATTAGATCGAGCTCAGACTTACGTAGTTTAATCTCTTTACCGCTAATTATTGTGGGGTAGTAATCAATAGGATTCGCTTCAAGTTTGCCTCCTGATATATTTTCAATAAGATTAACAACTCGCCAGAAGGCTGTGACACAATTGTTAGGATCAGCTCCTCTTTCATAGCGCTTAGATGCATCAGTAGACATAGATAATTTTTTAGCACTTTTTCTTAAGGTAACTGGGTCAAAGTATGCACTTTCAATTAATAACGTTGTTGTATCAATTGTTACAGCTGAATCATTGCCACCCATTATTCCAGCTAGCGCAATTGGTTTCTCTCCATCAGTAATTAATAAATTATCACTATCAAATTTACGTTCAACTCCGTCAAGTGTTACTAGGTGCTCGCCTATTTTTGCTCTGCGTATAGCTATTGAATGTCCTTCAATTTTATCATAATCAAATATATGAGTTGGATGACCAAGTTCCATCAAAACAAAATTTGAAATATCCACAATATTATTAATACTTCGCTGGCCTACTGCTTTTAATCTCTCCACTAACCAGTCGGGACTCATTCCAACTTCGACATCCACCATTTTACCTACAATGTATCTTGGGCAATCCTTTTCAATTTCTGTTGTGATTTTCAAGCTAAGATTTGCTTTAGAAGAAGATTTATTTACTTTTATTGAGTTAAGCTTGCGTTTCGTTTTACATGCTATATCTCGAGCTACTCCAATATGAGAAAATGCATCTGGTCGGTTTGGCGTTATATCAAGAGTGATTGAATGAAGTTTTGATCCGTAGGCTTCTACGAAGTTATCTCCCTGATTAAGGTTTTCTGGCAAAGTCATTATACCCTCATGTTCGTCGGAAATTTGGAGTTCTCGCTCTGAGCATATCATACCTGCCGATTCAACCCCCCTAATTGTTGCCCTCTTTATTTTAAGATTACCAGGCAAAACGGAACCTACAGTCGCAAATGCTACTGTCTGTCCTTCTTGCACATTAGGAGCCCCACAAACAATCTGATGGCTATCTGTGCCATCGCCAACCATACAGACTCTAAGCCTATCTGCATTTGAATGCTTCTCCACACTCTCCACTTTGCCTATAACAACACCAGGCAACTCTAATGGTATTGAAGAGATTTCAGCTTCTAAACCAATATCAGTCAATAAATTAACTAGATCATCTAGGGATTCGTTGATTTTGACAAAATCCTTTAGCCATTCAATGGATATTCTCATCAGAATTGACTTAGAAACCTCACATCGCCGCTGTAAAAATGGCGGATATCATCGATTCCAAATTTTAACATTGCAATTCTTTCAACACCCATGCCAAAAGCATACCCTCGATATTTCTTCGTATCGTAACCAACATTCTTCAGTACCTGTGGATTTACCATGCCGCATCCAAGAATTTCCATCCACTCACCCCTATTTTCATCCCATATGTCCACTTCAGCACTCGGCTCAGTGAAAGGAAAATAAGATGGGCGGAATCTTGTTTTTTTCTTTGGTCCAAACATATGTTTGACAAAATACTCCAGACACCCTTTTAATTCACCAAAGGAAACTTGATTATTAACATAAATACCTTCAACCTGATGAAATAAACAATAGCTTTTATAGCCAATAGCTTCATTCCTGTAGACTCGCCCTGGGACAATGTATCTGATCGGTGGTTCTTCTTCTTCCATGATATGAACCTGAACATTGGAGGTATGAGTTCTCAGTACGGTTATAGGATCAATAAAAAATGTATCTTGCATATCCCTAGCAGGATGATGTTTAGGGATGTTAAGAGCCTCAAAATTATGGTAATCATCGTCAACCTCAGGTCCATAGGCAACATGGAATCCGATTGATCTAAAAATATCTTTAATTTCATTAAGTGTTTGTTCCAATACATGGATTGAACCTATGCGGATTTCATCCCCTGGTATACTAAAATCAATGGCCTCATCACTCACAACTTGTTGGGATGATTTTAGTTCCTTTATTTTATCATTAAAAATTGAACTTAGCTCAGTTTTAAGTTGGTTTAATTCCTTGCCAAGGATGGGAAGGTCTTTCTTGTCAACAGAGGGTAGACTACTAAAAAGACTAGATATTAATCCTTTTCTTCCCAAAAACTCTGTATGAAGCCTGTCAATAGATTGCTGGTCCTCAGGAAAGGGATCAATTGCTGTCAGAAAATTCGCTCTAACCGAATCGATTTTCTCACGGAACGACATTAGACTACTTTTTAAACGATGATATCAGGGTCGTGAATGATTCAGGGTCATGAATAGCCATGTCAGCAAGAACCTTACGATCTAAGTCAATATTATTGATCTTAAGACCATTTATAAATGCAGAGTATGTTGTGCCGTTTGCACGACACGCCGCATTGATACGTGTAATCCAGAGTCTACGAAATTGACGCTTTCGTTGCCTCCGATCTCTGTAGGCATAAAGTCCTGCCTTAGTTACTGCATCTTTCGCAGATTTAAATGTGCGGCTCCGGGCACCATAGTAG